>Ga0105357_10000452_pt1 | contig 21580 bp, 17 predicted proteins | sample GOMGulsemesocosm_4_FD_83660 | JGI IMG/M metagenome (GOLD analysis project Ga0105357, IMG submission 83660) | Methane-oxidizing microbial communities from mesocosms in the Gulf of Mexico - GOM15B Gulf of Mexico | ecosystem: Environmental > Aquatic > Marine > Cold seeps | place: USA: Gulf of...
AACTCCGCTCAATTAGTTAGCGGTGCGTCTTGACTGCGAGCCAAAATACTTGAAGAAGTCAGAATTTGGCGACAGAACCATTGTTGTGTCGTCATCTGACATTGCTTCCCGGTAAGCTTGCATTGATCGGTAGAACGCAAAGAAATCAGCGTCACGACCAAAGGCTTCCGCAAAGATACGGTTCTTCTCACCATCGCCGTTACCGCGTAAGATTTCAGAATCTTTCTTGGCATTGGCAACGATGACAGTTTTATCACGATCGGATTTCGCCCGAATGCGTTGGGCAATTTCGGCGCCTTCGGCACGAATTTCACGTGCTTCCTGCTCCCGCTGTGTCCGCATCCGTTCGAAAACTTTTTCGCTGTTGGCTTGTGGCAAGTCAGCTCGAACAATCCGAACATCAACCACTTGAATACCGCCACCTTCTGTTTCAGCATTCACTTGGTTTTTGATCGTGTCCATAAGCTGAGACCGTTCGCCAGATACGATATTCGTTAGAATTTCACGACCCAAAATTTGCTTAACTTGCGAACTGAGAAGTGTTTCCATACGAACAAGCGCCACGTTCAAATTACCAAATGATTGATAATAGAGAAGTGGGTCGATAATTTTGAAACGAGCAAAACTATCTACCATCAAACGTTTTTGATCTTGCGTCACAACTTCACTACGGCGCGTATTGACGGCCATAATACGTTTTTCAACAAAAATAACGTCTTGCACAAACGGTATTTTAACTTGCAAGCCCGGCTTAGTGATCACATCGCTCACTTTACCAAACTGCATGACCATTGCTTGCTGGGTTTCATTAACTGTGAACAGCGTGCCCGAAGTAATGATACCGCCAACAACAACGATAATGGCGAGAACAATAGAAAATGTTTTACCCATTATTTTGCTCCCTTATTATTTAGTTGATTAAGGGGCAGATACGGAACCACACCTTGACCGGCGCCGTCGCTATCAATGATCACTTTATTCTTACCTGTCAGAACCTCTTGCATGGTCTCCAAGTAGATGCGTTGACGTGTCACATCTGGCGCCTTTTTATATTCATCATAAATGGATATAAAACGAGCCGCTTCACCTTCAGCTTCAGCAATAACACGTTGCTTATAACCTTCAGCTTCTTGACGCATCATTTCAGCCTGACCACGGGCCCGCGGAACAATATCATTGGCATAGGCCAACGCTTCGTTTTGCGCGCGTTCTTTGTCGGCCACAGCTGCCTGAACGTCCCGGAAAGCATCAATTACCTGAGCTGGGGGTTCAGAATCTTGCAATTTAACTTCAGCAATTTCAACGCCCAAACCATAGACATCCACAACTGACTGCAATTTCTCCTGCACATCACTTTCAATTTTCAACCGGCCTTCAGTAATGGCGGCTGTTAATTGTGTACGTCCAACAATTTCCCGCATGGCACTTTCCGCCGCTGCCCGAATTGTCAGTTCTTGTTCAGTTACATTAAACAGAAACTCGCTCGCATCTTTGATACGCCACAAGACAGTGAAACCAATATTGATGATGTTTTCATCACCAGTCAGCATCAAGCTTTCTGCAGTGAACGGTGTTTGAGAACCTGATCGTGTTTGACGAAATCCGATTTCAATACTGTTCACTTTGGTAACATTAGGGACCAACACTGTTTCGATAGGAAACGGTAGATGATAATTGAGGCCCGGTTGCGTAACCGCAACTTTCTCGCCGAAGCGAAGAACCACACCCTGCTGATTAGTTTCGACTTTATAGAATCCGCTGGCAAGCCAAACGACAATCGCAACCATGAAAATAATGAAAAAACCGAGTTTTCCACCTCCGCCACCGGGGAGAGAGTCCTTCAGTTTTTCCTGACCTTTTTTGATGATATCTTCTAGGTTGGGGGGCTGCTGACCGCTGGGACCTTGACCCCATGGGCCACGACCACCGTCGCCGCCACCTTGCCAACCACCACCATTACCACCTTGATTGCTCCAAGGCATGGGATAAACTCTCCTCTATCTAATCAGCGAAATTGCTTAACGTTGTAACAAGGGTTATATGACACCCAGAACAATTCTGCAATGTACCTGCATTGCGTTGTATAACCATTTTGTATCGAAACTGGAGTTTTCAAGTATGAGAACCATTACTGAACAAGATATTTTGAGTCATTTGGCCCGGATCATCGAGAAAAAAAGCGGGAAAGACATTATCTCTCTTGGAATGGTTAGTGGGTTAGCAGTGAAGGATGGCAATGTTGCTTTTGCGTTGGAAATCAATCCAGCAGATGCTGGTGAAATGGAAGTTTTAAGGAAAGAGACTGAGCATGCCGTATACGGCATGAACGGTGTCAAGTCCGTCAGTGTGGTTCTCACAGCTGAAAAATCGTCCCAATCCGCCGCCCCTCAAAAACCAGCACCGAAACAACCGGCGCAGAAACCTGAAGTTCCCGGCGTGGCCTCTATCATCGCAGTGGCCTCAGGAAAGGGCGGCGTTGGTAAATCCACGTGCGCTGTAAACATTGCACTTGGGTTAGCCGCACAAGGATTAAGCGTTGGCATGTTGGACGCGGATATTTACGGACCATCCTTGCCGCGTATGCTCGGCCTTTCTGGTAAACCAGACACTGTGAACGGCAAAAAATTAAAGCCCATGGAAAAATGGGGCCTAAAAGTCATGTCTATGGGATTCCTAGTAGAAGAAGACACCCCCATGATCTGGCGCGGTCCTATGGTCATGAGCGCGTTGCAACAAATGGTATTTGAAGTGGAATGGGGTGAGCTTGACGTGCTTGTGGTGGATATGCCGCCCGGAACCGGCGATGCGCAGCTAACCATGGCTCAGCGTGTCCCGCTGACCGGCGCTATTGTTGTCTCCACCCCGCAAGACATCGCTCTTTTGGATGCTCGCAAGGGCCTTAACATGTTCAAAAAAGTAGATGTGCCTGTTTTTGGTATCGTTGAAAATATGAGCTATTTCCTATGCCCCTCTTGCGGCGATCGCAGTGAGATATTCGGTCATGGCGGCGCCCGCGAGACGGCAGCAGAACTTAATCTCGACTTTTTGGGTGAAGTTCCTCTTCATATGGAAATCCGCGAAACGTCAGATGCTGGAACACCGATCACGGCTACTGACCCAGACGGCGTGCACGCGACAATTTACAACGCCATCTCAGAAAAAATTCAGCTGAAAATTGAGGAAAGCTTAGCATTAGAAGGCCCTGCTTTCATCGTCGAATAATTTATCAATTCCAATAAAAAAGGCTGGCAGATCACTCTGCCAGCCTTTTTTATTAACCAATGTAATGTTTACGCTTCTGATACCCGAAGCAACCCAAGGGCTGCCTGCGCTGCCGCAAGCCGTGCAATCGGCACACGGTACGGTGAACAAGACACGTAATCCAAACCTATAGATTCGCAGAAATCAATACTCGCCGGATCACCGCCATGTTCGCCGCAGATACCAAGTTTGATATCAGGCCGCGTCGCACGTCCCCGTTCCACCGCGATTTTCACAAGTTCACCAACACCCTCCGTATCCAACGATACAAAAGGATCTATTTCATAAATGCCCTGCCCGACATAGTCATCAAGGAACGAGCCTGAATCGTCGCGGCTAATACCATAGGTAGTTTGGGTCAGATCGTTCGTCCCAAACGAGAAAAACTCAGCTTCATTGGCAATTTTTCCAGCTTGCAGTGCTGCCCGCGGTAACTCAATCATAGTCCCGATCAGATAGTCGACTTCTTTACCTGTTTCTTCAGAAATCTCTTTGGCAACAGCCGCAATTTTTTCCTTCAGAATTTCAAGTTCCCGGTCGGTCGCAACAAGTGGGATCATAATTTCAGGAACAACAGTTTCGCCCAGTTCTTTACTGACGGTGGCGGCAGCTTCCAAAATTGCGCGGGCCTGCATCTCGTAAATCTCAGGATATGAAATACCAAGACGGCAACCGCGATGACCTAGCATTGGGTTAAACTCATGGAGTTGCAAGGCTCTGTGTCGGAGTTTTTTAGCGTCAGCACCAAGTGCTGCCGCCAAATCATCAATCTCTTCATCTGATTTTGGTAAGAACTCATGAAGAGGGGGATCGAGCAAACGGACCGTCACTGGCAATCCCGCCATAATCCGGAAAAGTTCAACAAAATCGGCTCTTTGAACAGGAAGCAACTTCGCCAATGCGATTTGGCGTTCGGCTAAATCTTCAGCCAAAATCATCTGGCGAACGGCAACAATCCGGTCAGCGTCAAAGAACATATGCTCTGTCCGGCAAAGGCCAATGCCTTCGGCACCAAATTTGCGAGCAGTTTCAGCATCTAACGGTGTTTCCGCGTTGGTTCTGATTTTCATACGGCGAATTTCATCCGCCCATCCCATCAAAATACCGAATGTTCCTGACAATTCTGGAAGAATTGTATCGACAGCACCCACCATCACTTCGCCGGTCCCGCCGTCGATTGTAATGATGTCGCCTTTATTAAAGACTTGCCCCAACACGGTCAGTGTTTGTTCGCGGTAATCAATATTGAGAGACCCAGCACCAGATACACAGGCCCGGCCCATACCCCGTGCAACAACCGCCGCATGAGATGTCATTCCACCGCGACTTGTCAAAATACCCTTGGCTGCGTGCATACCATGAATGTCTTCAGGGCTAGTTTCAACACGGACTAAAATGACTGACTTTCCTTCGTTCGCAAGCACTTCGGCTTCGTCACTAGTGAAGACAATTTGACCAGATGCTGCACCAGGGCTTGCAGGCAGACCGCGAGCAATGATGTTTCTTTCAGCTGATGGATCAAGTGTTGGATGGAGTAATTGGTCCAAAGAAGATGGCTCAATACGTTTGATCGCTTCTTCTTTTGAGATGAGATCTTCACCGACCATATCAATGGCAATTTGCAGAGCCGCTTTAGCAGTCCGCTTACCAGAGCGGGTCTGAAGCATCCACAACTTACCTTGCTGAACCGTAAACTCAATGTCTTGCATATCCCGGTAATGAGCTTCTAGTCGCAGGTAAACATCGACCAATTCACCAAACACTTCAGGGAATAATTCTTCCATTGAAGGGGCGTCAGATCCGGCGTCAATGCGGGATTGTTTCGTTAGGTTTTGCGGTGTCCGGATACCAGCGACCACATCTTCACCTTGAGCGTTTACAAGGAACTCACCGTAAAAGAGTTTTTCGCCTGTTGATGGGTCTCGTGTAAAGGCAACACCTGTTGCGCTGTCATCGCCCATATTACCAAACACCATGGCCTGAATATTAACTGCTGTGCCCCATGCCGCAGGAATATCGTTAAGTCTGCGATAGGTAATCGCTCGTTGGTTCATCCAGGATCCGAACACAGCGCTTGTGGCGCCCCATAACTGATCTTGTACATTTTGCGGGAAAGGACGTCCTAGCTCTTCTTCAACTTTTGCCTTGAATTGACCAACCAGTTCTTCCCAGTCATCTGCAGACAAGTCAGTATCGAGAGAGTAGCCGTTTTCTTCTTTTAGAATTTCGAGAAGCTCTTCAAAGTGATAATGCTCAACCTCAAGAACAACGTCTGAATACATTTGGATAAACCGGCGATAACTGTCGAACGCAAAACGTCTGTCGCCTGATTGTTTAGCTAAGCCTTCAACTGTCTCATCATTAAGGCCAAGATTAAGAACAGTGTCCATCATTCCGGGCATAGATGCCCGGGCACCTGAGCGAACCGAGACAAGAAGAGGTTGATTTTTATCGCCAAACTTAAAGCCAACCGAATTTTCAATCTTTTCGATGGCTGCATCAACTTGCGATGTCAGCTCTTTTGGATAATTACAATCATTATCGTAATAGGACGTACAAACCTCGGTGGAAAGTGTAAATCCAGATGGAACAGGTAAACCCAAATTGCTCATTTCAGCAAGATTGGCGCCTTTTCCTCCCAATAGGTTCCGCATTTCAGCCGCTCCATCAGCCGTACCGTCACCAAAGGAATAAACCCACTTTGTCATCTTAATGTCCACTTTTCGCTATGCTATTTACTTTAGGCTAACCATCAATTTTTGAAAAATCAGCCAGTTGGTCTAGAGAATCTCGAATGGCCGCCAGCAACCGAAGCCGGTTAGCGCGCACATTTGCGTCGTCCGCATTTACAATCACGCTGTCAAAGAACGAGTCTACGGGCATACGAAGTGTTGCAGCCGCTTTTCCGGCCACTTCAAATTCATCTGCTCCAAGTGCAGAAGAAAGCAAGCCCGAGACCTCATCAATACGGAGATAGAGGTCCTTTTCAACGTCTTCTTCAAGAAGTGATTGATCCGGTAATTGATCGTAGGAGGCGCCATCCTTCTTTTCTTCAATGCGAAGGATGTTCGCAGCCCGCCGGTAGGCAACCAATAGATTAGCACCGTCATCTGTTTCCAAAAATGCAGACAAGGCATTAACTTGCGCCATGAGCCGTACTAAATCACTTGTTCCACCAAGCGCAAATACTGCGGCCACATGATCATGGCGCACATTCTGCTCTTTCAAATGAACTTTCAGGCGATCAGCGAAGAAAGAGAGCAGCTCGTCCACGTCAAGTTTTCCATCAACCTTTTGAAGCGCACCAGACGTTTCAAAGATATCTGTAAGCGGTAATCGCAATCCGTTTTCCAGTACTAGCCTGATTACCCCAAGGGCCGCACGGCGCAATGCGTATGGATCTTTTGATCCTGTTGGCTTTTCATCCATTGCAAAGAAGCCAACAAGTGTATCAATTTTGTCGGCAAGCGCGACAACCACACTCTCAGGGCTAGATGGGCAAACGTCAGTAGGGCCGAGCGGAGAATAATGCTCTTGAACGGCCATTGCGACCGTTGGCTTCTCACCGTCATGGGTCGCATAATAGCGGCCCATCAAGCCTTGCAAGTCAGCGAACTCGCCAACCATCTCACTGCTCAAATCTGCCTTGGACAAAAGCGCAGCCCTTTGGCAATCTGCGACATCCGCCCCATTTACATAAGGCGCGATTTTCGCTGATAGAGCGATAACCCGCGCCACTTTCTCGCGAACCGTTCCAAGACGCGCATGGAAAACAACTTTTTCAAGCGCTTTAACTCGGCTTTCGAGCGTGTTTTTGAGATCGAGATCCCAAAAGAATTTCGCATCTGAAAGCCGTGCACTCAACACACGTTCATTACCAGCCGTTATTTTCTTGCCACCATCTTCTGCGCGTAAATTTGCGACAGTAATAAAGCGCGGTGCCATTTTGCCGGCCGCATCAGACAATGAGAAATATTTCTGATGGCTGCGCATTGCCGAAATTAACGCTTCGTGCGGCACTTCCATAAACCGGGGATCAATGGCACCGATCAAAGCTTCTGGCCACTCGACAAGACCTGCTACTTCGGCCAGCAACCCATCATCTTTAATAAGTGACAAACCTTCTTCTTTGGCTAGTCTGTTCGCATCTTTGGCAATAATCGTCCGGCGTTCGCTGTCATCGATTACCACAAAAGCTGACTTCAGTTTTGCTTCATAATCTGAAAAACTTGAGATTGTCAAAGCTTCCGGCGCCATGAAACGATGACCAAAAGTTTGATCATTTGCCGTTAGATGTTCCCATCTCATTGGAAGCGCATGGCTATCAAATACACATAATATATTGTGAAGAGGTCTTACCCAGCGCGCTGCCAAATCAGACCATTTCATGGGTTTTGGCCATGGGATCGCTGATAATGCTGCGGGTAAAACGTTCAGAAGAACATCAGCGGTTTGGCCGCCTTTTGTCTCGATAACCGCATAATAAAATGCGCCCTTAGGGGTTTCGCGTTCTTCGAGCTGATCTTTCGTAAGACCCGTGGAGCGCAGGAATCCCTCAAGCGCTTTATCAGGTGCGCCGACACGTGGCCCCCGGCGCTCTTCTGATTTATCAGGCTGCGAGAGCGGTAAACCAGCAATAACAAGCGTCAATCTACGAGGTGTGGAATAAGAAGACACCGCAGCATATTCAATGCTGGCATCTTTCAGTCCTGCTGTGACAAGGCGGGCTAAATCAGCCGCTGCCTTGGTTTGCATGCGCGCAGGGATTTCTTCGGAGAATAACTCCAGCAATAATTCACTCATGATTACGCTTCCCCATCCAGATGACCACGACTTCTAAGCCATTGTTCTGCGCAGCCTTTGGCCAACGCACGAACACGTCCAATATAAGCTGCACGTTCGGTTACACTAATAACGCCACGTGCATCCAGCAGATTGAAGACATGACTTGCTTTCATGCATTGATCATATGCAGGGAGCGCCAAGCCTGCTGCCAAGATTTGGCCGCACTGCTTTTCAGCATCTTCAAATTGCCGGAAAAGAATATCGGGATCCGAATGCTCAAAGTTATAAGCGGACATTTCCTGCTCATTTTGCAAGAAAACATCGCCATAAGTCACACCGTCATTGTTCCATTTTAAATCAAACATGCTGTCAACACCCTGCACATACATGGCAAGACGTTCCAAACCGTATGTCAGTTCACCGGATACAGGACTGCAATCAAAGCCGCCGACTTGTTGGAAATAAGTGAACTGGCTGACTTCCATGCCGTCGCACCAGACTTCCCAGCCCAGTCCCCAGGCGCCCAAAGTCGGACTTTCCCAATCGTCTTCAACAAAACGAATGTCGTGATTTTTGGGGTCAATGCCCAGCGCGTACAGGCTTTGTAAATACAATTCCTGAATATTTTCAGGAGATGGCTTCAAGATTACTTGGAATTGGTAGTACTGCTGCGTCCGGTTTGGATTCTCGCCATACCGGCCGTCTGACGGACGGCGAGACGGCTGCACATACGCCGCCTTCCAAGGCTCAGGGCCGAGCGCGCGTAATGTAGTTGCTGGGTGAAAAGTCCCTGCCCCAACCTCCATATCGTATGGCTGAAGAATGATACATCCTTGATCAGCCCAGAAATGTTGTAACGTCAGGATTAAGTCCTGAAACGAGGAAGTAGGCGTCGAAGCCGATTTAGCCGACATGAAAACTGACCACATTCTTGTTAATAATAGGTGCGGTGCAACATAGAGCCCCCATTTGCTGTGGTCAATGAAGTGATGCGTCTAAAATGATATCAACTGTCGCAGTTGTGATCTTCCAGTGACGCGACAAATGTTTCGCACTTGGGGCATTGCACAAGATCTGTTGACGATTTTGGAGATTTGCGGCTCCCGTCCCGGTCAATTTCGTCATTTCCCTGCCGCCCTGTAATATTTTTTCGGACAATTTTGGAAATGGTAAAAACGCCAACAATGACCAAAATCAGTAAAATAATTTTAATAGGTGACAGCATCTTGAACTTTCAAACGTGTATTGGCCTGCGAATCAGAGGCCAAATTTATTCCATGCAGATTCATTTTTAGCTTTATCAAACAGCGACCCAACCGCGTTGGACACCATGGAGTGAGACCCAAGCCCCAAGGTTTTCTGGATCCAGCTCCGACGCCCTTCAAGAAGTTGCATCTTCACTTTTTTACCGTATTTTTCCCGCATAAAACTACGAAGATCCGATATGCCATCAATCAATCCAAGCTCTACAGCCTTGTTTCCAGTCCAGACATCGCCAGAGAATAGCTCTTTATCTTTTCGTTTTTTCAAACGCTCTCCGCGTCGCTCTTTAACATAATTTTTGAAGTTTTCGTGGATCTCTACCTGAATTTTCTTCAACCATTCGATATCCGACTCTTTTTCAGGGCTAAAGGGATCCAACTTAGCTTTATTCTCGCCGGCTGAATAAGTGCGTCTATCGACGCCCAGCTTTTCCATCAATCCTGTAAAGCCAAATCCCGCCGAAATAACGCCGATTGATCCCACGATGGAATTTTGGTCTGCGTAGATTTCATCAGCACAAAGGCCAAGCCAATACCCACCGGAAGCCATTACATCTTCGGCAAAAGCATAAACCGGGATTTCTTTTTCATCAGCAAGTTGGCGAATACGGGTTGCGATCAAAGCTGATTGTACTGGCGATCCGCCGGGTGAATTCACCGACAAAGCAACCGCGACTAATCCCTTTGTCTCAAAAGCATCATTTATAACTTGGGACAAGCCAATTAAATTAAGCTGTTCCCCGCGGAGTTTTCCTCCACCGGATGCGATGACACCATGCAACGGAATAACCGCAACTATAGGATCTTTTTTAAACAGGCGTTTCAGCGGTGTTTTTTCAATTAGGGACTTTATTTTCATGATTTATAACGTAATGGCACAATCAAGCAGCGCAAGTGCTAATTGTCGATAGTTGACAAATCCACCCCATCTCGGAGCAATTTTTCTGCGATCGCAGTCGGTTTACCGTCTTTTTCGTGCAAAATCAGGCCTGGAAGTAATTCTAAGGGTCCTTTTCCGCCTTTGATCCCCTGCACGATCACGCGTTTTGCCGATGTCTCCGCATTCGGCCATAGGGGAATAATTTTAAGGCTGCCGCAGCTTGCGCACATATGAGCCATCAAATCACTTAACCGTTCCGTTCGATAGATAACAGATAAGCTTCCTTTGGGCTTCAAGCGAGCGGTGCAAAACTTAATCCAGCAGTCCAGATCAGCATCACTTTCGATGTGAGCTTTTGTCCGAATATCGCTTGGAGAAGATTGAGCCCGTCCTTCGGCATAAAAGGGAGGGTTCGTGATGACGTGATCAAATGGATCTTCCAAAAAATTGCGTCCCGTTGGCCCTATCGCTCCCTTAAAGGCGAGCCGGTTTGCGATATTTGCATCCAAAACCGTGAAATCGGCGGTCATTTCATTTAACTGGATATTTTCACGCGCGGTTTTTGCCAGCTCAGACTGATACTCTAATCCAAATACCGTACAGTTAGGTTCCCGATGTTTAACGCAAAGAGCTGCTGTTCCGACACCGCACCCCACATCCAACAAGCTCTGTCCCGCAGCGATCTCTACGCTGGCCGCGAGCAACACAGCATCAGAGCCCGCACGGAATCCCTTCGCAGGCTGCTTAATCTTCAGCTTGCCGTCCAAAAAACCATCGATTGTCCACTGCATGGGAATTTATTCTTTCAACTCGCCGGGCGCAATATCTCGCACTACTTGTTTCGCCGCAATAAGGTCTTCTTCCAGAACCACAACACGCCTTTGAATGGCGCCAATGCTCCCCTCAAGAATAGATGTGTGTTCATCTAGGACCACTGCATCGATTTCCTCATCTTTTAAAACTGAAACAAGATAAGAAATCAAAACAAGATCGTTTGTCCGAATAAGTTCAACCACGAATATAGCACTCCCCGCAATCAATTGAGTTTAGCCATTAATAACAAAGAAACCAAGGCATTGCACTGTCACTTGACCGTAATTTATCTTAAGCTATGCTCAGGACAAATTTCCGCCGTATTTTGGCGACAGTGAAAGAAGCAAACTTGTCTGCACCAATCGACGTCAAAAATAGTGCCTCATCTTCGCACAAAGCCTCCTTGCAGCCCTTACTGGACATTGTCAGATCAGATCTTGATGACACCAACCAGATCATTCTCGATAGAATGCATAGTGATGTGGAGCTTATCCCAACCCTTGCCCGGCATTTGATCGCAGCAGGGGGTAAAAGATTACGCCCTGTTCTAACTCTCGGGGCTGCGAAACTCTGTGGCTACGAGGGTGACCGAGCTAAAAAACTAGCGGCCTGTGTCGAATTTATTCACACTGCAACATTACTTCATGACGATGTTGTCGATGAAAGCAATCTTCGCCGCGGTAATGAAACCGCAAACGCCCTGTGGGGCAATCAAGCCAGTGTTCTTGTGGGTGATTTTCTCTTTAGCCGCTCGTTTCAGTTGATGGTTGAAGATGGATCGCTGGAAGTTCTTAGAATTTTATCAGGCGCATCTGCGATCATTGCCGAAGGGGAAGTTCTACAGCTCATGAATGTGGGCGATGTCTCCCTCAGTGAAGAGAGCTATTATGAAGTTATCGCAGCAAAGACCGCAGCCCTGTTTACGGCCGCCTGTGAAGTCGGCGCGGTTGTCGCTGATCGCAGCACTGAAGAAATAGCAGCACTTGGAAGCTACGGTACGAACCTCGGCGTTGCCTTTCAGCTTATTGATGATGCCCTTGATTATTCCTCGGAACAGCAAGCTCTTGGAAAAGCCATAGGCGATGATTTCCGCGAAGGAAAAGTGACCCTGCCTGTTCTTCTTGCCAACCGTAAGGGAGACACTGAAGAGCAGAAATTCTGGGCTCGCGTCATTGAAGATAACCAAGTTGACGGTGATCTGGAAAAGGCATTGGAGCTGATCGAAAAGCACGGAACTATCGGCGACACTTTTGCAGCTGCGCAAGAATATGGCGCAAAAGCAAAAGCAGCACTCGATATTTTTGAACACAGCATCGTTAAATCGGCGTTGCTTGATGCTGTTGATTTCGCCATTGAGCGGGCCTACTAGGGTTACCTAATTCGAGTGCACTACTCTATAAGCCGTTTTTTCGATCTAAATGGCGTATTGATTGCGGCTACACCGAGAATGGCTGCGGCTAAACCAAAACCAATAACCGGCGTAATCTGCTCGCCCAGTAGAAGCACGCCTAACAGAACACCAACACCTGCACGTAAATAACTCTGACTGGCGACCCCCATTGACCCCAACGTGGTGACAAGACGGAAATATAGCAGAAGTGCGATACCGGTCGAGACAACCCCAAGGAATAAGACAGCGGCTACAGCTTTTCCTGGCGCCGCCATAGCCATCGGATTTTCGAATAGAAACGCCATGGGTATCAAACAGATACTCGCGCACAACATGGTCCCTGCGGCTGTAATCATTGGAGATAGATGCGAAAACCGTTTTCCATAAATAGCCGCGCAAGCATACAACATCGCGCCGCCTAAAATAGCGATTTGAGCAAAAACTTGTTGCCCAAGACCGGCAAGTGCATCTGCGCCGACAATCAAACTCACCCCCAAAACACCAAGGCAAGCGCCAACCAATTTCAAGGGATTTGTCGGCTCATGACGAGTGATGAAAACAGTAAAAAAGAACACAAATATGGGAGAGGTTGAGTTTAAAACACTGGCAAGAGAGCTATCAACAAATTGCTGCCCCCAAGCCAACAACGTCCAGCCGCCAATACTGTTAAAGAAGGACTGCAGCAAGAGCATCCTCCATGTTTTTACATCTCTTGGAAAACGATTACCGCTAAAATAAACAACAATCATCAGGAATATGGCCGCTGTGGTTACCCGCATAGCAATCAATGTGATTGGCGGGATTGTCTCCACGGCAATTTTTGTCAGAAAGTAGGATGACCCCCAAAGCAGGGCAAGCACGCCCAACAGGGCAAGCTCACTTAGCGGAGCGCTTTTATTATTATTCATTATGTCGCTTCTTGCTATCTTTTGGTGCTTCTGCACGCTCATTCATACCATAATCCCGGATCACATGTGCAATGCGTAAATGATAATCCTCAAATACGCCGCCCCGCCCTGCAGATTGCGCAATGCGGTGCGCTTCCAAATTTCGCCATTTAACCAGCGCCGCCTCGTCTTCAAAGAAAGACAGAGACAGAATTTTCTGATCGTTGGTCAAACTTTGAAACCGCTCCACGGAAATAAACCCCTCTATTTCCTGTAACTTCGGTAATAGGGTTGCCGCAATATCGAGATATTCCTGTTTTCGGGACGCGGCAGGTTCAACTTCAAAAATGACGGCTATCATAAAATTACCTTTCTTCCGTGTGGCGCTGAAGCCAGCTTAAGAAATGTGCGATCTTCACGGAGTATAAATTTTTCTTTTTGGGCAAACTGATAATTTTCTTTTCCAAGCGGGTCGTTGGATAGTCTGGCTCTATAGGCTTCATATTCAGCTAAATTCTCAATGTTATAAACACCATATGCCAATGTACTCGATCCTTCATGGGGTGCAAAATATCCGACAAGATCAGCGCCGCATCTTGGGATGGCCTCTCCCCAATTTTGCGCATACTGCACGAACTGATCTTTTTTGGTGGGATCGATATGGTATCGGATAAAACAGGTAATCATTGTGGTTTCCTCTGTAAATGAAGCCCCATTTTACCCATTGCATTACAATAATGCTTCGGTTACGGTCGAAGTATGAAAGAAGGTCCAGACATCGCATTGCTCGGCTCCCTAATTGGTGATCCCGCACGCGCAAATATACTCACCGCACTTATAAGCGGAAAAGCGCTCACGCCAAGCGAACTTGCGGTTGAAGCTAATGTAACCGTACAGACCACCAGCTCCCATCTCAAGAAATTGGAAATGGGCGGCCTCATACGGCAACGCAAACAAGGTCGCCACAAATATTTCACCCTCGCAGACGACGAAGTTGGAAGCGTTCTGGAAGCGATGATGGGGTTGGCTGCAAAAAACGGTCATACTCGTATTCGAACCGGTCCAAAAGACCCTGCTCTTCGAAAATCGAGGGTTTGCTATAATCATTTAGCCGGTGAAATGGGCGTTTTAATGCTTGATAGCCTTATCAGCCAAAAATTCATTATCGATGATGAAACTGGTCTAGATCTAACTGATACGGGAACAGCTTTCCTTAAATCAATTGATATAGATCCCTCACAACTCTCCCGCACCAGAAGGCCTATTTGTAAATCCTGCCTTGATTGGAGTGCTCGGCGCAGTCACCTTGCTGGGACGCTCGGCACTGAGCTCCTGAATAAATTTTACGAGATGGGCTGGGCAAAACGTGAAGAGGGTTCCCGAATTGTCGCTTTCAGTAGAGCTGGAGACACCCAATTTAAAGCTTTATTCCCAAACTGAAACTCCGTTGAGATCATGGATAAGTCTCAGTTTGGAATAAGGCTTCTGCCGTAGTTTTAGACTGAACGCGTGATACCGCCATCAACACGCAAGTTTTGACCCGTGATGTAACCTGCACCGTCAGACGCCAAGAACGAGACAACTTTAGAGATTTCTTCGGTTTTACCATATCGTTCCATGGGAATACGGGACCGAAACTCTTCTTTTTCTGGAAGGCTATCAATAAAACCTGGAAGAACATTGTTCATGCGAATATTTTCAGCCGCATATTTGTCAGAATAGAGCTTAGAATAAGCAGCAAGACCCGCCCTAAAGACACCAGAAGTTGGGAATACTGGATCTGGCTCAAAAGCCGCGAAAGTAGAAATATTGATGATCACTCCAGCTTTTTGAGATTGCATAATTGGTGTCACCAAACGGGTCGGGCGCACAACATTCATGAAATAGACATCCATACCCCGATGCCAATCATCGTCCGTTAGTTCTAAAATCGGCGCGCGTGGTCCATGACCCGCGCTATTAACGAGTACATCAACGCGCCCCCATTTATCCATTGCTTGGGTCACTAATTTTTCCAGATCAGCAGTTTCTTGATTTGATCCTGTCACACCAATTCCGCCGAATTCTTTGGCAAGCGCTTCACCTTTTCCTGAAGATGACAAAACCGCTATTTCAAACCCATCTGCCGCGAGTTGCCGAGCAGCACCTGCTCCCATTCCACTTCCACCAGCGGTTATTATTGCTACTTTTGTATCCGACATGACAGTCTCCAGCCGTATAATATAATGAAAATCTTTCATTCAATATTTGACACAGATGCCCAACTTCGACTAACCAGAAATAAACGTCATAGCATATAGAAAAACTACAGCATGGAAAACAACACTAACGCTCAACGGTTGCCCCCTTTAAATGCCTTGCGCGTTTTTGAAGTTGTCGCCCGGCACCTTAATTTCAGATTAGCCGCAGAAGAACTTGGGGTTACTCATGGCGCTGTCGCCCAGCAAATTCGTGGGCTTGAAGACAATCTTCAAATACAACTTTTCAACCGCCTGCCGCGTGGATTAGCTTTAACGGAGCCGGGCCGCACGTATGCGGGACCCATTCGCCAAGCCATGGCTCTCATATCAGATGCTACGCGCGCTATTCAGCCAGAGAAGACCATAGTAAGTATTAGTCTAACCCCCTCATTTGCATCCAAATGGTTCATGCCCCGCCTTTCTGCGTTTACAACTGAGCATCCGGACCTTGAAGTGAAGTTAAACGCCTCGGAGGATCTCTCTAATTTCCAAAGTGATGGCATTGATTTATCTGTGCGCCAAGGAACGCCACCTTTTGGGAATAGTGTAGATGCTGAGTTACTCTATGCAATTGAGTATATCGTGGTTTGCAGTCCCGCTCTTATGACTGCGGAAAATCCACCGTCAAGCATTGCCGAATTGAAAAACCATGTTCTCTTACATGATGCCCACAATCTCTGGCCGTTGTTTTTCCTCGAAGCTCCTGAGTTATCCACAGCGACCTTGCCAAAATCACTAAAGTTTAACCAGACATCGCTCGCCATGGACGCGGCGATCGCCGGGCAAGGTATTGCATTGGTGAGTTCGGTTTTGGCGAAAAGGGATATTAGAGCCGGCCGTTTGTGCCAGCCTTTTGAGGCGCATTTGAAAGGGGATCAAGGATACTATATCGTCACCCCAAAATCACCCAGAAACCCGAAGGCTACATCCCGTATGAAAACATGGTTACAGACCCAAAATTAATCAGGACTCATCAGACACCGAAATTTGAGCTGCCAGTTCACTAAGATCTTGCACAGTCGGATCGACAAATCCATCAAAAGTAATGGAAGGCGTCCCAACCCCCACGATATTTAGAGTTGCGACACCGCTCACGATTTCAATGTTCCACGCATCACCTTCACCGCGATCTTCTTCTGCAAGCTCTAGGGCATCGAACAGGTCGTCCAAATCAACCACATCCTCAGCCGCATCAAAATCAGTAATGACTATATTACCGGCATCATCTTCGGTAATGACAAACAGATCAGCACCATCGCCCCCTGTTAAGGTATCATCGCCGCCGTTCCCAGTTAGCGTATCGTTACCATCACCGCCAGACATGATATCGTCACCAATAGTTCCAACTAAAGAATTAGCCAGGTCATCACCAATAAACTCTGATCCACTTATTCCATCTTCGGGCAAGTCGGTGGCATCATCACCATCATCAACAAAACCAAAAACAAGTGTTGCTTCACTGACATCATTATCGCCATCCGTCAGCTTATATGTAATGGCATGTTCTGTTCCCGCAGGAATGCCAGTAACGGCTTCGAATGTATATGACCCATCCATTGAAATACTGAAATTACTACCGCTTTCAAGCTCAATTTCCAAGTCGTCCCCATTGGTTGGAACATCAAATTCCACCGAATATAGGCCTTCTTCAATGAGGAGTATGGTTGCGCCGCCCAGTTCGTACTCACCGGCCAAAACCGCGTTGGTAGTTGTAAACAGGATCGAAGTAATTGTTGCCCCGTCCGCACCGAGTTTATCAGCCGTTCCGCTACTCACCACGTTGCCTTCTTTTATTTCCGGTATGGTATCAACCAATACAGCTTCCAAATCATTGGCATCTGTTACGATTACAGCACTATCGCCTGAATTTTCAACTTTATCTAATTCACTTGCATCCAGTCCGTCACCAATGCCGACGGAAATCACTTCAATATTATTATTATCGACAAAGAGCTGCCATAAGTTGTCCGAGTTCTCTTCAATTGGAACACCGTTCCCTGCCGGGAAAGGTTCACCGTCAGAGATGAAATAGACGATGCTTGTATAACCATCCAAACTTGCATCATTCAAATGGGAGGCAAGAATGCCTTGTGCCCCGTTTGCAGTATCAGAAAGCGCATCCGCATAATTTGTTAGGCCCGATGGCGTGAAATTACTGACATCACTTATGAAATTTTGCGCCGCAACAATTGAAGTATCACTGAAAACCAATGTTGCTTGAGAGTCGAAATCAATGAAGCTAATATTAAAAGCAATTCCAGATTCTTCATAGCCGTCGAGCAATTTTGTTACAGCTTCTCGCATGATCTGTGCTCGGGTTTTGGCAGGGCCATCATCTTGCGGTACAGGTACCGCCATAGAGCCCGAACTGTCCAAAACAAACACTAGATTATAATTTGCAGTCGGCGCTGTTATCACTGATACCGTATCTAGTACAGCGGCGGGGACATCATCAATGATTGAGAAAGTGAAGCTTCCAATATTTATTGATGCATCTTGATCTTCAGCTGTAAATCCGAAAATAAATTCAAGGGCATCTTCCCCTGCATTTTCATGATCGATGACATCAAACAACTCAGCCGAATAGGCGTAATTGTCACCGTTCCCGTTTGGTGCAAAATCCAAAGTGAACACAGTTCGGGGGGAACCTTCTTCAGGCATCGCGATGGCACTCACCCGCTGGGTAACGCCATCCTCCAGTGTTTCAACACTGTATTCGACTTCCTCACCGCGCGAAAATATCTCCGGCAAGCCCGTAATATCGAGGGTCACTGTTCCCGGATCATCTCCATTGAAAGAAATTGGGATTTCAGCACCTGCAATAAGGCTTTCCTTATCATCGTCACTACCGACAACTAAATCATCTTCATCAAGGGATACATTTGCAACGGCTCCCACATCAGGCGTTAAAACATCAAAAACACTGATTGTTAGTGTCGCGGTTGAAGGATCACCATCCTGATCAAGAATTCTATATTCAAATACATCACTTAATGGCTCGCTGTTATCCAATCCATCATTAGCCTGATAGGAATAATCACCAGTCACATTCAGGGTCAGCGTACCATGCTGTCCAACAATCGTAATAACCCCAGCGCCATCAGGCTCATATACTGCGCCCGGATCACCAGTGTCCCATGCGGCGACTAAAGCACCGCCATCTGCGCCCATATAATCAAGTTCGCCATCTGTCAGATTATCATCGCCAGCGATTTCCAAGCCGGTCAGTACATTGCCACTTGCAACGCCGCCTTCCACCGCACTATCAATATCATCAACCGCCAAAGGATTATCATCCTCAATAGTGATGGCGATTTCACTAGATACAGATGATCCATTGGTATCGGTTGCATCAAACGCTAAAGAGAAGGTAGCAGCGGTGTCAGTTATGCCATCACCCGGAATATGGTCAACGGGTCCTGTCAATTGCAAATCATAGCTGCCGTCGCTTGCCAAGATTACTGTAAAAATAACCTGTTCATCCGCAACGCCTTGCACTGTTCCGGTCCCAAGCCCTGTTAATTGTACAGGCACGTCACCTGACGTTAAACCCAAAGCATCAAAACCCGGCTGAGATGCCGCAAAAACCAAGCTGCTATAGGTACCACTGCCACCTGTTAGTCCAAGAGACAGATCATTGGAGCTATCATCAATTTCATCTTCAGAGACAGATGCGCTCTCAGCTTCATCCGCTGTAATTGGCGTTTCATCATCTATGACTGTAACTTCTAAAACACCATCAATATCGTCGGGAACAGCATTTAGTGTTCCACTGAGCAGGTTAATTGAAAAAGTCTCATCGCCCTGATACTGATCATCATCGATAATGTTAATTTCAATAACAATTTCTGAACCCGCTGGAAGCCCCTCTTCTCCGCCCATGAAATAAGCTGATAGAATGCCGCCTTCTGGAAAATCAGTTCGATCGACACCATCTCCCGTAACCGTATAATCCACACGAACTTCAACACCCGGCGCGACCGCTTTATCCAGTAGCAGTTTAAACTGGACCGTTCCGTCTGCCTCATCGACCGTCGTTGCATTAACTGGATCAACCTCAGTCAAAAGAGCAAATGGAGCGGCACTAAACGCTGCAAATGACGGAGCTTCATCCCCAACAGGTTTCACCGAAATTACACCAACATCATCATCTTCAATAACGATGAGCGCCATACTTCCAAGAGGGTCGATGACTGCATTTTCTGCGCCCGTCAGCAGAACGAGGAAAAACTCGGTATCTTCAATGACATCATCATCCACCAGTGTAACAGAGAAGCTAGTTGATGTTGAGCCTGCTGGCAGTGTGATAACACCGCCGCCTTCATCAACGAAATCCACATCGCCGGGAAGTCCCGTATCCAAACCAGTTGCGGTTCCCGGTATCACATCATAGTAAATGACAACAGGGACATCAGTTGGGACATCAATTGAAATTTCAATACTAAAGGCGCTTACTGTACTGGTGACAGGATCAATAACTGTTTCCACACTGACGCCAATAGTTGGCCCCGCATCATCCTGAAATGGGTCCAAAAGTGCCCGCAGTTCATCTTCCGTAAATTCGGTTTCCTCAAGTAAATCCGAAAGATCCAAAATTCCAGCAAGCCCTAGACCTTCCCCTAGATCTCCGAGGTCAACCTCACCAAACCCTGCACCGCCGCCACTCCCGCCGCCGCCTTGTGGTCCGGCTTCAGGAGCAATTTTGCTTGGATCAAACTCTTCGTCTTGCAGCCATTCTGGATTAATTAAGGACAGCACTTTGTCATAGGCATTGATTAATTGCTCTTCGTTTAAAACGAAAGGTTTGCCTGGTGCAATCGTCGCACTCGTCACAATAACCGATTGTTGGCTTACAGATAGAATTTGCGAGCCGCCCTCATTGGCGACAATAATTGCGCCCGTAAATAGCGTAAAAAGTGACTCTTCCCCTAATTGAGCAATTTTACCTGCCCAACTGGTTCCCCGGATACCAATGGTACCAACTGGCGTTTTAATACTGACGCTTTCAGGATTATCTTTTGCAATCTGGCCACTGACAAAGCTGAAGACCCCTTGCAACAAAGAAACAGCCATTCCGTTTTCGCTAGCGTCACCGGAATTAAAAACCAGATCATCCAGAACCGCGCGGCCGCTTGGGCCCATGGAGAACTGAGTATCATCAACAAAACTAATAGCAAAATCACCATCAGCGCCGGTTTCCAGCACATCCCCTTTGAAAACCATAGAACCTTCGAAAGCATCTTCAGATGTCCCGTCAGCATGCTTAATGGTAACTGAACCCGTAAGTTCGGTAACTTCACCAATAGGGCTTTCATCTGCTTGGGATGTGGAGTTTTGTGCTTGCGGCCCGGGACCTGCCAACCGTCCAACGACATCAGGTGTTAATTTGGCCCCGCCACTGGTGACTAATTCTGGTGATGGGAAGGACGCAAAATAGTCGTTTATGACAATATATTCGCCAGCATCATTTGTAAGCGTTAGGTCGACACCATCTCGCGCAAAATCCGCAACAAGAGGTTTCAACTCATCTCCAAGATGGACTTGCGACTTATCAGTCGCCGAATATTCTCCAAGCCGATCATCACTTGCTTGATCCGCTTGATCCAACTCTCCAAAAATCGCCATCTGTCAATCCACTCCACTTGATGCTGTACTTACTGTGTTTTACTGATTGTTTTGATTTTACTTACACAAGATATAGCCCATATATTCATTACGGCAACGCACATGCGTCGCCCCTAATGAAAGCAACGCAGGATTATACGACTTCAAACGTTAATTTTTCACCCGAAACCTATCCATACGTACCATAAATCGCATCATTCTACCAGTTAAAGCAACGTTAGCTGATTTAGTGCAATTTTTTACGCCGACTATTAAATCTATAAATGATCGAAAATAATTGTGGTCATTAAAGCGTAATCTCAAATAGACTAAGCCCTATGAAACCGAGATTACTAATGCAGCTTAAAAAAATATCGCCTAAAAACTGGCTCGCATTAGCTGGTATTGGCCGAATAATGGCCATTGCAATCTTATTACCAGCCCTATACTTACAAGTG
>Ga0105357_10000453_pt1 | contig 21562 bp, 17 predicted proteins | sample GOMGulsemesocosm_4_FD_83660 | JGI IMG/M metagenome (GOLD analysis project Ga0105357, IMG submission 83660) | Methane-oxidizing microbial communities from mesocosms in the Gulf of Mexico - GOM15B Gulf of Mexico | ecosystem: Environmental > Aquatic > Marine > Cold seeps | place: USA: Gulf of...
AAATATCTTCAGTACCTTCGTATGCTAAAATCTCATCAAGATAAGTATCTTGTGCATCCATGAAATTTTGAACAGTTTTTGTTCCAATAACTACATCATTATCTAAACAGTAATCAGCGAAATAGTTTCCAACAATCATACCAGCAACTACTGTTTCTGATACTGAGTTTCCACCAAGTCTATTAAATCCATGCATATCCCAACAAGAAGCTTCACCACAAACAAAAAGACCAGCTAATTTTTGTGATTCACCAGTTGGTTTTGTTCTAATTCCACCCATTGAGTAATGTTGCATAGGAAGAACTGGAGCCCAACCTTTTTTACCCTCATCAGCAGGATCAATACCATTAAAAATTTGACAAATTTCTTGAACGTCTCTTAAGTTCTTTTCAATATGCTCTCTACCTAAAATAGAAATATCTAACCAAATGTGATCACCATATGGAGAAGGTACACCTTTACCATTTCTAATGTGTTCAATCATTCTTCTAGAAACAACATCTCTTGATGCAAGTTCTTTTTTCTCAGGTTCGTAATCTGGCATAAATCTGTGACCATCAACGTCTCTTAAAATTCCACCATCACCTCTACAACCTTCAGTTAATAAAATACCTGATGGTACAATCGGAGTTGGGTGAAATTGAACAGCTTCCATATTTCCTAAAGTTGCAATTCCAGTTTCAAGTGCAATAGCTGCACCAATACCTTCACAAATTACAGCATTTGTAGTTTGTTTAAATACTCTACCATATCCACCAGTTGCGATACAAGTACCTTTTGCAACATAAGCTTCTAATTCACCAGTAATTAAATCTCTTACAATTGATCCGTAACATCTACCATCTTCATGGATTAATGATAATGCTTCTTTTCTATCTCTAATATCAACATCATGCTTTAAAGCTTCATTAGCAACACCAAATAACATAGTATGTCCAGTTGCATCAGCAGTGTAACATGTTCTCCATTTTTTAGTACCACCAAAATCTCTAGACATAATTAAACCATGTCTATCAGCATCCTCAGTAATAGTTGTTTTTTTAGCATTGATTACAGCTTCTCTTGCCCCTTCTCGCACTCTAGTCCAAGGAACACCCCAACCAGCTAATTCTCTAATAGCTTTTGGTGCAGTATGTACGAACATTCTTGCAACTTCTTGATCACATCCCCAGTCAGAACCTTTTACAGTATCAGCAAAGTGTAAATCTTCATTATCACCATCAGACATTTTAGAGTTACCTAAAGATGCTTGCATCCCACCTTGAGCAGCTGCAGAGTGAGATCTCTTAACTGGAACAAGTGATAATACTACTGTATTTAAACCTTTTTTTTGTGCAGCAACTGCAGCTCTTAAGCCTGCAAGTCCTCCACCAATAACTAGTGCATCACAGTAATTAATTTTCATTATGCGATTCCTCCAATAGTTTTATTTGTTATTTTATATTCCATAATTTGCGCAGTTGGAACAAATTTCTCACCAACTTTTCCAGCTTTTGCATGGTCGTAACCTATTTTCATATAAGCAGCTAATGATAAGAAACCTAATGTTAGAAAGAATATAGTTAATGCCCATTTAACTTTTTTAAGTGCAATTCTTGTAGCTTTTGGATTTTCTCCATCAAACCATCCCCATTTAACACATAATCTGTAAAGACCAATTGTTCCATGTAATTCAACAGCAATTAATAAAAGAATATATAAAGGCCACATCCATTCAGACCAGATTCTATCAGCTGATGCATAAGGACCGATATCTGAAGAGTTAGTCATTATGATATATAAGTGAACAGAACCTAAGAAGAACATAGTAAAACCTGTTCCAGCTTGAGTAAACCAAAGTTTAGTATCATCATGATCCATGTTTTTAGAATGTGCTCTCATTACTTGGAACTGTTTAAAGTTACCAGGTAATTTTCTCATACCTAAACCGGCATGTGCAATAAAGATTACAAAAATTACAAAAGCTGTAATACTAACTAAAAGAGGACTTCCTCCATCAATAATAAAACTAGCTTCTAATAGTTTTGTAATTGTATACATGAATTCTTCAGATATTAATATTGAAGAAACTAATAACATATGTCCCCACATAAATAATGCTAGAAATCCACCTGTAACACTTTGTAAATAATCAAGTTTAGCCGGTAATCTACTCTTCTTCCCGTCAACTGTTTTACCTAAATAACCTTCTATTAGGTCACTCATATTCAATCCTTTCCAGTGATTTATTTTATTTTATAATAGCGAAAGGGTACTTTGGTTTTGTTTATTTACTTATGTATTAAAAGTGTACAATGGTAGATAGTGCTAGCTAAATACTAGCGATAAAAGCCCATTATATGGGCTTTTGATATGTACAATTTTTGATTGTTTATTTGAAGTATTTATAAAGAGTATTGTTACTTATTAACACACTCTATTTTATAAATAAAGATTGAACTGCAGTTTGACTTAATGTAATTATTGAGTCGATATTTAATATAGGGATAAAGAATACAATTGCTGAACCAACTCCACCTAAAATTGTTAAAATTGCAACAAATGCAATTGCATAAGTTGAAACTCTTTTATCATTGAATCCTTCAATACTACACGTAAGTGGTGCAGGGTAAAAATACATAACTGCAATTAATTTAAAGTAATAATAAACAGAAACAATTGTCGCAATTACTGCTAAGAGAGTTAATGCTGTATATCCTGCATTTATAGCTTCTGTAAATACATAAAACTTACCAATAAATCCAATTGTTGAAGGAATTCCAGCAAGTGATAATAAGAAGATTGTCATCATTGCTGCTAAAAATGGTCTTTCATGTGCTAGACCTTTAAAATCATTATAGGTTACTCTAACATTAGTTTCAGAAATAATATGAGAAGCTAATCCAAAGGCACCAAGTGCAGATAATAAATAAGCAATTAAATAGAACATTGTTGCATATGCAGAATCAATATTTAATATTTCTCCATCTTTGTAAGAAAGTGCAATAAATGCTAATAAAAGGTAACCAGTATGAACTATTGAAGATGCTGCTAGCATTCTTTTTATAATAGTTTGACTTACTGCTAACCATGTACCAAATACAAGTGTTAATACAATTATTACGGATATTATTGTATCCCAGAAGTCAATTATTGGTGCTAAATTTTGTAAAATTGCTCTCATAAAAAATGAAAAGATTGCAATTTTAAATGTAGAGGCCATATAAGCTGTAATTACCATAGGCGCTCCTCTATAAACATCAAGTACCCAAGATTGGAATGGAAATGCAGCAATTTTAAATAGGAATGTAAATAAAATTAGTGTTAATCCAATATAAACTAAAATCATATCATCACCTGAGTGTGTAGCAATATATGCTCCTACTTCACTTAAGTTTGTTGTAGCTGTTGCTCCATAAATTAAAACAACACCTAAAAGATAAAATGCTCCAATAAATGCACCTAAAACTAAGTATTTAAAAATAGCTTCAACTCTCTTAGAATCTTCAGTATTTACTCCAACCATAATATAAACAGCAAATGATGCAATTTCAAGTGCAATATATGCAGTTACTAATTCATTTACATGAGCTAATAGCATCATTCCAAATAGCGCAAATAAAAGAATAGAAAAGAATTCACCTTTAAAATATGATCTATGTTGAAAATAATGTTCACCAATTAATAGAGTTAAAATTGTTCCAAGAATTAATAATATATTAAAAAAGTTTGAAAAAGTATCAAATATTAAAACATTATTCAATAAGTCATTATATGGTTGAACTGAATATGAATCAGTAAAAGTTAATGATGAGAAACCAAGTGCAATGAAAAGAAAAATACATGCAACAGTTATAAAGTTTTTAACAGTATATTTTTCATACATACTCATAAACATTAATGTTAAAGCTCCAACTAATACAGTAATTGCTGGAATTAAATATATAAATTCACTCATTTTGCAGCTCCAATATGTAAAATGTCATTTAAGTAATGAGTAACTGTTGGTTCAAACTTATCTATAAAAATATCAGGATAAAAGCCCATTAAAAATACTAAGAATACCCAAGGAGTAAGTCCTATGATCTCTTTGATTTTTAAATCTCTCATTTTTAAAACAGGTGAACCTTCTGGTCTATCTTGCAAAATTGCTCTTTGAAACATCCATAACATGTATGAAGCACCAACAACAACTGTAATTGCTGAAATATATCCAAGTGTATGATTAAACTCATAAATACCAAAGATAATTAATAATTCAGATACAAAACCATTTGTTCCTGGAAGACCAACATTTGCAAATAACATAATTGCAAAAATAAAAGTTAAAATAGGAGCTTGTTTAGCAATTCCACCTAAATCTTTTATAGTTTTAAATCCTGTTTCTTCGTGAATTAGTCCAACTAATAAAAATAGTGCACCAGTTGCAATTGCATGAGCTATTGTTAAATATAAAGCACCGTTGATTCCATATTCATTAAGTGAAAAGATACCAGCTGCAATAAAACTTAAATGTGAGGCAGATGAGTATGCGAACATTCTTTTTATATCATCTTGCATAAGTGCCGCAATTCCAAAGTAAACAAGACCAAATAACCCAATTGCTACAAAGTATATTGAGAATTCAATATAAATTTCTGGAAAAATTGGAATCATAAATCTTACAATCGCATAAACACCAAGTTTTGCCATAATTGAAGATAATAAGAAAACAGCACCAGTAGGTGCATTTTTATATGTATCCATAATCCATGTGTGTAATGGAAAAATTGGAATTTTAATAGCAAATGCAGAAAGAAAGGCTAAAAATAACCATACTCTTGTTGAATATTCAATTGTAGTAATTTTCATTAACTCATTGTACGCAAACGACCAAACTCCAAATTCATTATGATAAGCAACACCTAAGTATAAAATTGCAATAAACATAAGTAGTGAACCTGCCATTGTATATACAGTTACTTTGATAGTTGTAAATATTTTCTTTCCAAATCCATATGAACCTATCATTAAGAATACTGGTAAAAGCATAACTTCCCAGAAGAAGTAAAATAATACTATATCTAAAGATAGTAATGTTCCTGTAACTCCTGTTTGAACTAAAAGCATATTTAACCAATACCCTTTAGTTCTCCCTTCCCATAATAAAAGGTAAGAAGTTGGAATTAAAATTGCAATCATCATTAGAATTGTTAATGAGAAACCATCTAGTCCAACGTAGTAATTAATACCATATGTTTCAATCCAAGGTACATTTGTAACAAACTGCATACCTTCACTTGGAATAAATTCAATATAGATCTTAAGTACAAGAGCTAAAATAACAGTAGTTGTTAAAAAAGCAATATTTCTAATAGTGTTTACATCTTTTGTTGTAATCATTAAAGCAAAAGCAACAAGTGCAGGTAAAAATATTATAAATGAAAGTATATCTGAGCTCATACTATAATCCTAAGGTAATATATAAATAAATAAATATGCAAGTCATTCCCACAAGCATAAAGGCTGCATAAAATCTAACATTTGCATTTTGAGTCATAGAAACTTTTTTACCAATGTTTACAAATGTATTTGATGAACTCATAATAAATCCATCAATAATTTTTTCATCTATAACTTTGTCAATAAAAGTTGATACTTTTTTTGTAGATTGAACGAATAAAGTATTGTAAATATCATCAATATAAAATTTATTACCGATAAGTCCGGTTTCTTCTTCTGGATGATAAATATCAAAGTTAGCATACTTCTTATAAGCTACAAAAATTCCAGATCCTGCAACTACAACTGAAAGAATCATTAAAATCCATTCTGTTAAGTGACTCATATGAATAGTATTTGATTTTAATTGTATTAACCATGTATCAACTAGATGCTCTCCACCTAAAATTGTAGGTAAGTTTAAATACCCAGCAGCAACCGCTCCAACTGCTAATAATAATAATGGAATGGTAATTGTTCTTGATGTATATTCATATTTTACTTCATGTTTAGTAGGCGCAACAAAAACAATAAAATATAATCTAAACATATAGAATGCAGTTAAAAATGCTGTAAATATTGCCATAGCCCAAATTAAATATTCTCCTTCTTGGAATGCAGCTGCTAAAATTGCATCTTTTGAAAAGAAACCAGAGAAGAAAGGAACTCCAGATATTGCAATTACACCAATTAAGAATGTAAATTTAATAATAGGTGTTATTGCTCTATGTTTTGCAATATCAAATATATTTTGTCTATGATGAACTGCTAAAATTACACCACCAGCTCCCATGAATAACATAGCTTTAAAGAAAGCATGTGTAAATACATGAAATAGTCCAGTTGAATAAAAACCAAGACCAACAGCTATAAACATATAACCTAATTGACTCATAGTTGAGTAAGCAAGGATTTTTTTAATATCAGTTTGTCTAGTCGCAATTATTGCAGCAAGTAATGCTGAAAATGCACCAATATAAGCAATTAGTAAACCAATCTCTTCAATTCCTGAATAAAGGAAGTGAAATCTTGCAACCATATATACACCAGCTGTTACCATTGTAGCTGCGTGAATTAATGCTGAAATTGGTGTAGGTCCTGCCATTGCATCTGGAAGCCAAACGTATAAAGGAATTTGAGCTGATTTACCCATTGCACCAATAAATAGTAAAACACCAGATAAAACTAATAATTCACTGCTTGCATTACCAATATTTGCTTCTATTGAAGAAAATGACAAATCAACTTCTCCAAGTGCAAAGAATAAAGTTACAATTCCAAGTATAAAACCAAAATCTCCAACTCTATTTACGATAAATGCCTTATTTGCAGCAATTACATTTTCTGCTTTCCCATAATAGAATTTAATTAAAAGGTATGAACAAACACCAACACCTTCCCATCCGATGAATAGGATAATTGGGTTATCTGCAAGTACCAAAATTAACATAGAAGCTAAGAATAAATTAAAGTAAGCAAAGAACTTACCAAACCCATTATCACCTCTCATATATCCAATTGCATAAATATGTATTAACCAACCTACAAATGTTACGAACATAGACATGAATATAGATAAGTTGTCACCTAATAAAGACATTCCAATATGTAACTTATCAATATCTAACCAAGTAAATAATTCTTGTTTAAATATAATACCTTCTTCGTTCATTCTTAAAAATAAAGTAAGTGTAATTAAAAAAGATATTAATGGAGTTCCTGTACCTATTAAGGAAAAAGTTAACTCAGAAACTTTTTCTTTTTTTATGTGATAAAAATAAAATCCTGCATTTAATATTGCACCTAATAAAGGAGCTAATATAATCCAAACTAACAAGTTTGTATTCATGATTTTTCTCCCTGTTTTAAAGTATTAAATATATCTGTATCAAGAGATTTTCTTGATCTATATAAAAGAATAATAACAGAAAGAAAAATTGCAGCTTCTGCCGCAGCAATAGCAATAACCATAATAGTAATTACTTGAGGATCCATATTAAAATGGTATCTAGCAAAAGTTACTAAAAATAAGTTAATACCATTTAGCATCATTTCAATTGACATATAAATTACAAAGATATTTCTTCTTGCAATTACTCCAATTGCTCCAATAGAAAATAGCATCATTGCAACAAATGCATAAGATGTTAATGAAATCATGATTTATCTCCTGCATTTCTAATTTTTGAGTTTCTTTTTTTTGCAAGAACAACTGCTCCAATTAACGCAACTAAAAGTAGTATTGAAACTAACTCAAATGCTAATAACCAATTATTATATAATTGTATTCCTATTGGTTTTATGTCTCCAAAGTTTGAATTTGAAATTGAAAAATCTTTTTCAGGTAGTTTTGCAACTGCCTTTAAAATTAAAATATTTAAAGGAATCATTATTATTGCACCAAATGCAATTAATTGAAATTTCTTTGGCTCTTTTGGCAAGTCTTCTTCTTTAATATTCAAGAACATTAAAATAAATAAAATTAGTGTCATAATGGCACCTGCATAAACAATTATTTGAACTAGGAATAAAAAAGTTGCATTTAATAGTGCAAACATACCTGCAACACTTAGCATTGATATTAAAACACCAAGTGCACTATACATAGGATTTGCATATGTGATCATTGCAATTGCTCCAGATATTGCTAAAAATGCAAGTGCTATAAAAATTACATCAATCATCATTTAAATCCTTTGATCTTTCATTTGCCATTAGTGCTTTCTTATCTAATACAAACTCTTCTCTTGTACCACCTGTAAATGAAAAAATTCCTGTATCCATTCTAATAGCATCACAAGGACATGCTTCAACACAATAACCACAAAAAACACATTCAAGTAAATCTATTTTAAACTCTTTTGGCCTTTTTTCATCATGATCATCAAATCTTTCTTCTGCTTCAATAAAAATACAATCAGCTGGACATGCTGTTGCACACATATAACATGCAACACATTTTTCTGTTTCATCTTCCCATTTTGTAAGTCTATGAACACCTCTATATCTTTCATTCAAATCATCTGGTTGAACTTCTGGATACTGCATAGTTTTTAGCTTGTTAACATCTTTTATATTTTTTACAAAATGACTAAAAGTTGTTTTCATTCCACCCATTATTGCAGGTAGGTATAATTTGTCTTTAAATGACTTACCATATCTTGGTACTACTTTAATTCCCATCTTAATTTCCCTGTACTACAATAATTGTGGCTGTTACCACGATGTTTAATAATGCTAAAGGTAATAACACTTTCCACCCTAACATTTGTAATTGGTCATATCTGAATCTTAATACTGTCCATCTAATCCAAATAAATACAAATGCCATCATAAAAAATTTAACTAAGAATGTTCCAATTTGGAGAACTGCTGTTGCAATATTTGCACCATTTGTTCCTAAACCAATAGTTAAGAAAATTGCAAGAAGTGTAATAATTACTATTGAAATTGTCCAAAATGTAATTGTTAATATTTTTGTCTCTAAATCTCTTGATTTGTCTTCTTTATTTTTTGATCTATTATTCTTTTTCATCCACTTTGTTAAGAAGTATACTTTTAAAGGTAAAATAACAATAAGAGCCATCATAATATAATCCATATTACTTTGAACAGTTGGTGTATCTAACCAAGGTATTTGATATCCCCCAAATAACAGTGTTACTATTATTGCAGATGAAGCACTCATAGCAGCATATTCTCCAACTTGGAAAAGACCAAATCTCATAGCTGAATATTCAGTGTGATAACCTGCAACAATTTCAGATTCACCTTCAGCAATATCAAAAGGTGCTCTATTTGTTTCTGCAAATGAACATACAATAAATATGATTGCAGCAATTGGTTGAATAAAAATTCCCCACATTGGAATAACACCTAAGAATGTTCCCGCTTGTGCATTTACAATATCTGTTAAGTGAATTGAACCATATGATAAAAGCATTGAAATGATTGCCAGTGCCATTGCTGCTTCATATGAAATAACTTGTGCTGCTGCTCTAATTGAACCTAATAATCCATATTTACTATTTGATGAATAACCACCTAAAATAATTCCATAGATTGAAAGTCCTGCAAATGCTAAGAACCACATAATTCCAAGTTCATTTGGAATTGCTGACATAATATATGATTTACCATCAATTACTAAATTATCAGCAAATGGAATAGTAGCAAATGTTAAAAATGAACAAATAAATACAATTGCTGGTGCAATTGTAAAAAAGAATTTGTATCTAACATGTGAAGGAGTAAAGTCTTCTTTGAATATAAGTTTTAACATATCTGCAAAACTTTGAATTAAACCACCTAATCTAATTGGACCAATTCCACACCTATTAGGTCCCGTTCTATCTTGCATAAATCCTGAAACTCTTCTCTCCCACCATACAAAAACTGGAGTAAGTCCAACTGCTAAAAATACCGCAAGTGCTATATTTACAGCTATTACAATTGTGCTACTCATAGAGTTCCTTTTTCAATCATAGATTTTAAATGTTCAATTACTGTAGTAATCGATTCCCTCGGATCATTTTTATTTATCTTAGATATTACTTTTTGTTTTGTACCATTCGTATTTATATATGTTCCTGATTTTTCATAAAATGATGAAATAGGAATTGCTATATTTGAATTTCCTATTGTCATACAGTGATGAGAAAAAAGTGAAATTATTTTTTTACTTTTTAATAAATCTAAATTATCATCAAAATATTTATTATCAACTATAATTACTAATGTTGCATCATTTAAATTATCATTAAAATATTTTTCTTCTTCATTAATTTCTAATTCTTTAAATGCAGCTCTATTTGCTGTTTTATCATTAGTTTTTAAATAATCGTCTTTAAAACCATCATCAAAAGTATTTGGAGAATATCCTGATACTTTTGCTTCTAATTTTTTTGCTAAATTATTTACATTTTGCATTTCCTCTAAAGAAAGATTTGGACTTAATACAAATAAGATATTTTTATGAGTTGTTAACTCTTTAAACATATTTGTAATTGTGTTACTTAAATTTGTTTCGGCATTATTAATAAGGGCAGTTGTAAATCTATTAGTTGCTTCATTTTCATATGATAATCTTCCCTCATCACACATGAAGTGACCATTAACTTTATTATTTACACGAGGCCTGAATCTAAATATTTGGTCATCTTTATATTTTTCTTTTCTATGATCAACATAAATATTACATCCTTTTGAACAACCATTACAAATTGCATCAAAAGTTTCTAAAAACCAAACTCTTTGCTTAAATCTAAAATCTTTGTTAGTAAGTGCACCTACAGGACAAATATCAATTACATTCATTGCATATGGATTATCTAAAGGTTTCCCTGGGAATGTTCCAATAACTGAATGATTTGCTCTATTAATTACACCTAATTCATTTGTTTTCGTGATTTGTGAACAAAATCTAACACATCTTGTACAAAGTACACATCTTTCTTGGTCAAGCATTACATTAGAGCCTAAGTCAACTCTTTTTCTTGCATGAACTTTTGTATCTGTATTTACTCTTGAGTCATAAAAACCAGATTCCATATAGTAATCTTGTAGTTTACACTCTCCAGCTTGGTCACATGTAGGGCAATCAATGGGGTGATTAATAAGTTCAAGTTCTAAAATATCTCGTCTTACTTTCTCGATATTTTCACCCTTAGTTCTTATTATCATTCCATCCTTGATAGGTGTATCACAGGCTATCTGAGGTCTTTTTTGACCTTCAATTTCAACCATACACATTCTACAATTTCCATCTTTACCAAGTGCTTGATGGTAACAAAAATGAGGAATATGGATATTTTCATCCAATAATTTATCAATTAACAAGCTTCCTTGAGAAGCTTGCATATGTGCACCATTGACTGTTATTTCTACCATTTCGCTCATTTATTTTACCCCTTACACTTTAGTTTAAATTATTTCTAGTTTCCTGTATATAATTGTCTAGGTCTAGCAATTTTACTCTTAGGATCTTGTTTTAATTCAGACCATTGTGCAATCCAACCTGGAGTTCTACCAATAACAAAGATTGGTGTAAACATTTCAACTGGAATTTTAAGTGCAGTTAAAATAACACCAGAATAGAAGTCAATATTTGGGTATAAACCTCTTTGTTTGAAGTAATCATCATTTAATGCAGCTTCTTCAACAGCAGCAGCAATATCTAATAATTTAGAATCAAGTTTTAATTCTACTCTTAGTTGATCTTGTAGTCCTTTTAAACATTCAGCTCTTGGATCTCTATTTTTATAAACTCTATGTCCAAACCCCATAAGTCTAAATGGATCATTTCTATCTTTTGCTTTAGCAATATAAGTAGGTACATTTTTAATATCACCAATCATTTTTAATTGATCCATTACTTTTTCGTTTGCACCACCATGAGCAGATCCCCATAATGCAGCAATACCAGAAGAAATAGCAACATATGGATGAGCTTCCGTAGAACCAACATTTCTTACAGTAGTAGTAGATGCATTTTGTTCGTGATCAGCATGTAAAGTAAAGATTGCATCAAGTGCATCAACTTCAATTTGTTTAATTTCTTCATTTGTTCCATCAGCAAGTCTTTTCATAGAACCACCTGGATATGCTCTTAACATATATAAGAAGTTTTCAGTAAAGTATTTATTTACATCTGGGTAAATTAATGGAGTACCAATTGAGTTTCTGTATGCCATTGCAGCAATTGTTGGCATTTTAGCAACAATTCTTCTTCTCATTACTTTAAAGTCTTCATCAGTTTCAATATTTAAGTGATCTTTATAAAATGCTGCAAGTGCCATTGTAGCTGCACCCATAGTTGCCATTGGATGTGCTCCATCTGGAAGAGCATCAAATAATCTAATAATACCTTCATCTAAGAAAGATCTATGTCTAATTTCTAAATCGAAGTTAGTAGAAGCTTGTTTTGTTGGTAACGAACCTCTCATTAATAAGTAACATACATCTAAGAAAGAGTGTTTACCTGCTAAGTCAGCTATATCATATCCTCTATATCTTAATTCAGAATTCTCACCATCAATAAAAGTAATTTTTGAATCACAAGATGCAGTTGAAGTATAACCTGGGTCATAAGTAAACATTCCTGAATCTTTGTAGAATGTAGAAATATCTACAACACTTGGGCCTCTTGTCCCATCAAGTACGTTATATTCATATGAATTACCATTTCTATTATCCGTTAGTGTAAAAGTATTTTTTGTCATTTTTTCTCCTAATATAAATTTTATTTTTTAAAGTATGCTTCAAATTCTTGTGGGAATTTTTGCACCATGCTTTGAATGATATCTTTAACAGCTGGTGCAAATACACAAATTGTTTTACCATTTAAAGATACACATACATCAAGTATAGTATCTATGTCTTTTTTTGAACCTTCACCTGCAAGAATTTTTGCAAGGATATCATCAATCCAACCACATCCTTCTCTACAAGGTGTACATTGTCCACACGATTCATGATGGTAAAACTCAATTAAGTTTTTTGCAGCTTCAACCATACACATATCTTCGTCAATTACAATCATCCCTCCAGTTCCTAAAGTTGAACCTATATCCCACATTGATTCATAATCAAGTACCGCCGATTCAACTTCTTGGGCTGTTAAGATAGGACACGAAGACCCACCTGGAATAATTGCTTTTAATTTTTTACCATCTTTCATACCACCACCAACTTCATTTAAGAAGTCAATCATTTTGTTTCCAAATGCTAATTCGTAAACTCCTGGGTTTTTAACAGGCCCACTCATTGCGAATAACATTGTTCCAGGTGATTTCTTTGTTCCGTAAGCTGTATAAGCTTCATATCCATTTTCAACAATAAAAGGTACTGTTGCAATTGTTTCAACATTGTTAACAGTTGCTGGATTATCAAAGAACCATTCACACTCTTTACCATGTGGTTTAAGTCGTGGATGTCCTCTTTTACCTTCTAAAGATTCAATAAGTGCAGATTTCTCCCCACAAATATATGCTCCAGCACCTCGATGAACTGTTATTTCCATTTTATAATCATGTCCCATAACAGTATCACCGATAATTCCAGCTTTATAAGCTTCTTGAATTGCTTCATCAACTCTATCAGAGAAGAATTTGTATTCTCCTCTTATATAGATATAAGCATGATGTGCATTTATTGCAAATGAAGAACAAATAATTCCTTCAATTAAAAGGTGTGGATCATATTGGAATATTTGTCTATCTTTAAAAGTTCCTGGTTCTGATTCATCACCATTTACAATTAAATAAGCTGGTCTTGGATCATCTTTTGGCATAAGTTTCCACTTAGGACCACATGCAGCTCCTCCTCCACCTTTTCCTCTAAGACCTGATTTAACAACTTCATCAGTAACTTCTTCAGGAGTCATTGTAAAAAGTTTTTCTATAGAAGAGTAAGCACCATTTTTTTTCGCTACTTCTAATTTATGATAGTCAGAAATATTGAATTTTTTACTTACAACTTTAACTACCATTATTTACACCCTTCTACAAGTTTTTTTAATGATTCAACACTTTGGTTTTCTTTATATTCGCCATTAAAAGCAAACATTGGAGCTCCACCACAAGCACCCAGACATTCAACTGCACTTAAATGAAACTTTCCATCTTCACTTGTCTGCCCTGGTTCTATTCCTACGGTGTCTTTCATAAATTTAATTAAATCATTTGCACCCATTAACATGCAAGATAATGTTTTACATACTTCTATATGATAAGTACCAATTGGTTTTAAATTATACATAGTATAAAAAGTTGCAACTTCATACACTTGAATAGGTGTTTTCTTTAATTTATTTGCAATAAATATCATAGCTTCAGGTGATATCCAGTTTTCTTGTTCTTGAACTAGCCATAAACAAGGTAACATCATAGCATCAGAGTTAGGATATTTTTTTAGTTGTTCTTGAAACTTTTCTTCATTTTCTTTAGTAAATACAAATGTTTTCATTATCTATCAAACTCCCCAGCAATAAAGTTCATACTAGCCATTGTAACAACAGCATCTGCAAGCATTCCACCTTCAACTATATCAGAATAAGCACCAAGTGAATAAAAACAAGGTGGTCTACATTTTACTTTATAAGGTCTTCCTTCTCCATCACTTACAATAAAGAAACCAAGTTCTCCATTTCCAGCTTCAGTAGAAGAATAATATTCACCTTTAGGTACTTTAATACCTTCAAATGTAAGTTTAAATTGGTTCATTAAACCTTCGATATTTCCATATACATCTTTCTTAGATGGTAATAAAATACCAGGAGCATCTACATTGATAGGACCATCTGGTAATTCTTTCATTGCTTGTCTAATAATTTTAGTACTTTGAACCATTTCTTCAAATCTACACATCATTCTGTCATAAACATCACCATGAGAACCTACAACTATATCAAAGTCATAATTTTCATAACCATAGTAAGGCTTGTCTTTTCTTAAATCATGTGCTATTCCAGTAGATCTTAAGTTTGGACCTGAAATTCCTGCACTTAATGCAAAGTCAGATTTTATAACACCAACATCTTGTGTTCTATCATGGAAAATTCTATTGTGGGCAATTAAACTTAATGCATCAGAACATGCAGTTTCAACTTCTTTTAAAACATTTGCTAAATCTTCTGCAAAGCCATCATATAAATCAAACTCCAAACCACCAATTCTTGTGTAAGTATTAGTAAGTCTAGCACCTGTTAATTTTGATAATAAGTCATAAGCTGTATCTCTTGGGGCGAATAAATACCAAAAGTTTGTAAGTCCACCTAAATCAACCATATTTGCAGCATTACAAACAAGATGATCAATAATTCTACTTAACTCTCCAATTATTACTCTAATTGATTTTGCTCTTTGCGTTATATCAATTTTTAACATTTCTTCAACTGCTTTTGCATAACCAATATTATTTAATATTGCAGAACAGTAGTTTAATCTGTCTGTATATGGGATTACTTGTGAATAAGTATGATTCTCACATGATTTTTCAAAACCTCTATGTAAGTATCCAATTTCAGTAACACATGCAGTTATTGTTTCACCTTCCATTGCTACAAAGTTTCTAATAGTACCGTGTGATGCAGGATGAGAAGGTCCAACATTTAAAAGCATTAAATCATTGATTTCTTCAGGTGTATAACCTTTTTTTATTAATAAAGGATGCATTTCATCCATAAGATCTTCTGTTTGAGTACAGATTTGACCTTTTGTAATTTCATAATCTTTTCTTAAAGGATGTCCAACAAATTGATGATGATTTAAAAGTCTTTTTAAATTAGGATGGCCACTAAAATTTATACCATATTGGTCATAAGTTTCTCTTTCAGCCCAATTTGCCGACTTGTAGAGATCACTAATTGTTTCTATAGTTAAAGTATTATCATCAATATAAGATTTAATACTTATTTGTTTTTTAAATGTGTTATCTCTTAATATGTAAATAACTGCAAATCTTGAAAGTGTAACATCTGGATGTTTTAAATAATCAATAACTGTAATATCTAAAAGGATAGAATAGTTTTCTTCATTTTTTAATTTTTTAATTCTAGATTTGATTTCACTTGAATCAATTAAGACATCACATTTAAACATCTAAGAATCCTTTATAATCTTTTACTCTATCTTTTATAATTGATTCATCATTTGCTTGTTCTTGAATTCTCATAATTGCATCAAGAACAGCTTCAGGTCTTGGTGGACAACCTGCAACATATTCATCTACTGGAATAATTTGATCAATTCCTTGTACTGTTGTGTAATTATCATAAAAACCACCAGAACAAGCACATGCACCCATTGAGATAACCCATTTAGGTTCACACATTTGTTCATAAATTTTTTTTAAAATAGGTGCTTGTTTATATGAAATAGTTCCTGCAACTATTAGTAAATCTGCTTGTCTTGGAGAGAATCTAACAACCTCTGCTCCAAATCTAGATAAATCGTATTTAGCCCCAGCAACACTCATGAATTCAATTCCACAACATGCTGTTCCAAATACCATAGGCCATAAAGAATAAGATCTACCCCAGTTTATTGCATGATCAAGTTTTGTGGTAACTATTGAATCACCTAATGCAGATTCTGCTCCTAATCCCATGATAACGCCTTTTTCTTATATATATAAATTAATCCTGCAAATAAAAGTCCCATAAACATAAACATTTCAAAAAGACCTAAATAACCAAGCTCTTTAATATTTACAGCCCAAGGAAACATGAAAATTATTTCTACATCAAATAGAACAAATAAAATTGCGACAAGGTAAAACTTAATTGAAAATCTTATATTTGTACTTCCTACAGGGTTCGAAACACCACTTTCATAAACTGTATTTTTCATTTGAGCTAGTTCATTTTTAGGTCCAATGTACTTAGTAAGTACAAAAACACCTACTAAAATGAAACCAATTGTAACAAAAATAACAGATGCAAGAATCAATTCTGTTGACATTTCATATCCTATATATTAATATTGTTTTAGGATTGTACACTAATTTTACACTCTTATAAAGCTTTTAACTCCTTTATAAAAGTATAATTTACATAGTGAGAAAAAAGGTAATACATTGCTATTTAATTGCTATTAAAAGCTCTTAAAATATCGGCTAAAGCTACTTCTAAAGCATCTTTTCGTAGAGCCACATTTAATCTAAAATAAGAATCTCCATTACTGCCAAAAGAACGGCCATCATTTAAAGCCACTTTTGATTCCCTTAATAACTTATTTTTAATTTCATCATGAGGAAGGCTAGTCTTTCTGAAATTTAACCATAGAAGGTATGTTGCTTCTGGTAACAAAAAATCTATATCTGAACAATTTTTCAATAAATAATCTTTTGTAAACTTCATATTTTCTTTTAAGTATTCTTTCAATTCATCAACGTACTCTGCTCCATTTTGATATGCAGCTTTTGTAGATATATATCCAAAAAAGTTTACTGAGTTAATTTCTCTCTTTTGTGCTACTAATTTAAATTTATCTAGGATGTTAATATTTTTACTAATTGCATAGGCACAGTTTAGACCAGCTATATTAAATGTCTTTCCTGCTGAGTTTAATGTAATTGTTATATCTGCTATTTTTTTTGAAATAGACGCAAGAGGAGTAAATTTCTTAAATGTAATATCTGAATGTATTTCATCTGATACTATGGTTATGTCATTTTCAATACATATCGTAGCTAGTTCTTCAAGCTCTATCTTACTCCAAACTCTACCTACTGGATTATGAGGTGAACATAAACATAAAATTTTTGTTTTTTTGCTTATTTTAGATTTCAGATCATCTAAATCCATTGTGTAATAGCCATCTTTTTCTTTTAACTTATTAATAATTAGTTTTCTATTATTTGCCTTAACACTTTTAAATAAAGGAGGATACACTGGAGTTTGAACAATTATTTCATCTTCAATATCACTAAAGGCTTCAATACAAGCAGAATAGGCAGGTACTACTCCATTTATCATATAGATATCTTTTTGTTCTATTTGCCAATTATGTCTATTCTTTTGCCATGCAATAATAGCATTGTATGTTTGTTCATCATCTATGCTATATCCATAAACTGAATTTTCTGCTGCTTTTATTATTTCATCATTAATAAATTTTGGAGTTTTGAAATCCATATCTGCAACCCATAGTGGATTTAAATCTTCATAACCAAAGTATCTTTTTAATCCATCATATTTAGCACTATTTGTACCTTTTCTATTAATTTTCTCATCAAAATTATAAATCATATCTAAAACTCCTATCATAAACTATATTTTATTGATAAAATGATATAAGATTTATACTAATTACCTTATTAGGTTATATTGAGGAAAATATGAAAGAAGCAATAGCACTATTAAAAAAGAATAATTTATTAAAAATTATAGATGATGAATTAGATATTAATTTAGAAATTCCTCATATCGCATATATTGAAATTAAAAAAGAGAACTCTAAAGCTCTTCTTTTTACAAATGTTGTAGATAAAGAAAATGACAAAAAGTTTGATGTACCAGTTTTAATGAATGTTTTTTGTAATGAAAAATCAGTAAAACTATTTATTGGAGATGGAGATAAAATTGGAAATGAGATTGAATCTTTATTAAAAATGAAACCACCAACAACTTTAAGTGAAAAATTTTCAACTTTTCGTAAGTTATTTGCATTAAAAAATACAATTCCAAAGAAAAATAAAGGTAAAGGAGAATGTCAAGAAGTTATAAAATTAGGTTCAGATGCAAAATTATCTGATTTACCAGTCTTAACTACTTGGGAACAAGATGGTGGACCTTTTATTACTATGGGACAAGTTTATACTACTTCATTAAATGGAAAGATGAAAAATCTAGGAATGTATAGACTTCAAGTTTATGATGATCATACGATTGGTATGCATTGGCAAATCCATAAAGATTCAAATCATTTCTTCCATGAATATAAAAAAGCTGGCAAAAAAATGCCAGTGTCGATTGGTATAGGTGGAGATCCTATGTATATTTGGTGTGGACAAGCGCCATTACCTATTGGTATCTTTGAACTTATGCTCTACGGTTTTGTTAAAAATAAAAATGCACAACTTGTAAAATCAATTACTAATAATATTTGGGTTCCAAGAGATAATGACTATATTATCGAAGGTTTTGTTGATCCATCTAAGATGAAAATAGAAGGACCTTTTGGAGATCATACAGGATATTATACTCTTGAAGAAGAATATCCATTTATGGAAGTTTCGGCGATTACTAGCAAAAAAGAACCTGTATTTTTAGCTACGGTTGTAGGTAAACCGCCATTAGAAGATAAATATATGGGACATGCAACAGAGAGAATTTTTTTGCCATTATTAAAAACAACTGCACCTGATTTAATTGATTATTATATGCCTGAAAATGGAGTTTTTCATAATCTAATCTTAGCAAAAATAAAAACTCTATACCCTGGACATGCTCAACAAATGATGCATGCATTTTGGGGAGTAGGGCAAATGAGTTTTGTAAAACATGCTTTATTTGTAAATGAAGATGCTCCTGAATTATTTGAACATGAAGCAATAACTGAATATATATTAAATAGAATTAATATAGATGACATTCTTATCTCAAAAGGTGTTGTTGATGCACTTGATCACTCAAGTCCAAAATTTGCACTTGGTGGTAAGTTAGGACTTGATTGTACAGGTGAAGAGATTAAAGAGCTAGGAATCACATTATTAGCTGATGATGAACTGTTATTTAAAATACAATCTATTACAAGTGAAGTAAAAGAATTAAAACAATACTTTACACATACTAAAAACCCAGTTACTATTGTAACAGTTGAAAAAACTAGAAGTCAAAAACATTTATTTGAAAATTTAAAAACTGTTTTAGAAAATATTAAAATATTAATAATTGTAGATGCTGCAAATCAAAATGATGTAAACAATCCTTATATGTTAGTCTGGAGAGTTGTGAATAATATTGATTCAAATAGAGATATATACTTTGATTCAAATACGATTTGTTTAGATGGAACAAATAAAAATTCATTTGATAATTTTAAAAGAAGATGGCCTGATGATGTTGATTGTACACCTAGTGTACTTGAATCACTTAGTGAGAGAGGAATCATTGATATTGATGATGAATTTAAAAAGAAGTATCAACTATAAAAGATAAGATTTAATTCTTATTTTTTATAAAATTTTTACTGCATTCTTCCCTTTATTTTTTATATAATACATAGCTTCATCTGCTCTTTTTATTAAATCTTCTTTTGTATCAAATTTTAAATATTGAGTAATACCTACGCTAATTGTTAGAGGTCTATTTATCTTAAAGTCATTTTTAGAAATTAATTCTCTTAAATTATTTGCTAAGGAGAATGCTTTACTTGAAGTAGTTTTAGGAAGAATTATTACAAATTCTTCTCCTCCCCATCTTCCAATAATATCAGTATCTCTTATGTTTTTTGAAACTAAAGAACTTATTTCTATAAGTACATCATCTCCTTTAATATGTCCAAAGTCATCATTAATTAATTTAAAATCATCAATATCAAAAAATACAATTGAAAATGTTTCATTTAAAGATTTATATGTACTTATTTCTTTTTTTACTAAAGAGTCAATTTTCCCTCTATTATAAATACGGGTTAAGCTATCTCTATTTGCATAACCTTTTAAAGCTTCTTCAGCTTGTTTTCTTTTAGTTATTTCTTTTCTCATCTTATTATTTATTAAAGAGATAATTACTATTGTAAATAATAGAGGAATAATAAACTTATATATCCAAGAATAATCACTAATTTGTTTTAATAAAATTAATTGATATTTCTTACTTATCTCTTTTTTCTCTTCATTTTTTATTAGTGGTATTATTTTATTTATTATGTTTATTAAAAGATAATTTTCTTTATTTGTTGCTAGAGTTATTTCTAAATTATATGGAAGTGTACCAGAAACTTTTATAGTAGGTAAGTCCTCTTTTATCATAGTATGAGAAAGAGATAAAATATTATCAATAAAACCAAAAACTTCTTTATTATTTAATAATTCAAAACCTCTTTCTTTTGATTTAACAGGAATAAATTCTATATTTTTGTGATTTGATGTTAACTCTTTATAAATACTTGAATTTTCTAGAACCGCAAGTTTTTGACCCACTAAAACCGATAGATCTGTAATTAAATTTTTATCATGTGTTGTTGCAATTGCCATTGGAATAGTTAAAATTGGATTACTATAAATAGTTTTTCTTAAATTTATATCATTTTTTGAATAATTAAATTCTAAATGAATACTATTTGTTTTAATATTGTTAAATAACATAGGATTATTTGGCTTTTCAACTATATTATAATTTATATCCATTTTTTCACTTATTATTTTAAGTAAATCAGGTTCAATTCCTTTTATACTCTTATTATCTATATAGCTGAAGGGTCTATTTTTAGTATTTGTAATTAAAGTGAAGCTATTATTTTCAATAAAGTTATTTTCTAAATTATTTAGGATTACTTTTTGAGTATTAAAAATAAAATCATTAAATCTTACATTAGATTTATCAGCAAATCCTAAAATTAAATATAACCTTTTAATTTCATCAATTTTTTTTGCATCA
>Ga0105357_10000454_pt1 | contig 21549 bp, 21 predicted proteins | sample GOMGulsemesocosm_4_FD_83660 | JGI IMG/M metagenome (GOLD analysis project Ga0105357, IMG submission 83660) | Methane-oxidizing microbial communities from mesocosms in the Gulf of Mexico - GOM15B Gulf of Mexico | ecosystem: Environmental > Aquatic > Marine > Cold seeps | place: USA: Gulf of...
CATTAGGTGCTTTCGTTGCTGGTGGTGATGTTGTTAAAACTATTAAAAAAGGTATTATTGATCCTGCTTTAATTTCAGATCCTCAAATTTTCATCTGGGCTATGACTGCGGCACTTTTATCTGCTGCAATATGGCTTAACTTTGCTACATCTGTAGGAGCGCCTGTTTCTACTACTCACTCTATTGTAGGTGGGGTTATGGGTGCAGGAATTGCTGCTGCAGGTTTTGGGATTGTTGCATGGGGAACTATGGCAAAAATCGCTGCTTCATGGGTTATTTCACCTGTTTTAGGTGGTATTATTGCAGCTGCTTTTCTTTATCTGATAAAAACTAAGATAGTTTATAAGAAAGATATGGTTAATTCTGCAAAAATAGTTGTTCCTTATTTAATAGCTGTTATGACATGGGCTTTTTCTACATATCTTATTTTAAAAGGTATAAAGAAGATAATTAAATTAGACTTCTTTACTGCTGCTGGAATTGCTTTAATAATTGCTGTAATTGCATTTGTTCTTGTAAAACCATTAATAGCAAAAGCTGCTAGTAAACTAGAGAATACAAGAGTTAGTGTTAATACATTATTCACTGTTCCTTTAATTTTTGCGGCTGCTCTTTTATCTTTTGCACATGGTGCAAATGATGTTGCAAATGCAATTGGACCACTTGCAGCAATTAATGATGCGGTTATGAGTTCTGAAATTTCTTCAAAAGTTGATATTCCATTTTGGGTTATGGCTGTTGGTGCTTTAGGTATTGCTGTTGGACTTGCATTATATGGTCCTAAACTTATTAAAACAGTTGGTTCAGAAATTACTGAGTTAGATCAAATGAGAGCTTATGCTATTGCAATGGCTGCATCTATTACTGTAATTATTGCTTCACAACTTGGACTTCCCGTTTCTTCAACACATATTGCTGTTGGTGGTGTATTTGGAGTTGGATTCTTAAGAGAGTATCTAGATTCAAATGAAGCTAGATTTTTACAAGGCTTAAGAAAAAAGTTTAAAAAACATAAAAAAGAGTTAGATTCAATGACTAAAGAGTTAGATGAATTAGAAAAAATTGAATCTAAATCAAAAAGTAACTATGTAAGAATTGTTGAACTTTATAAAAGTATTGAAGAGAAACAAGAAATTGTTAAACAAGAAAAGAAAGACGTTAAAGAAGCAAAAAGCGTTAAATATGTAAAAAGAGATGCTGTTAAAAAAATTATTGCAGCATGGATTATTACTGTACCTGCTGCTGCTATGTTATCAGCTGCAGTATTCTTTATGATAAAAGGAATAATGGCTTAAGTAGATTTTCTACTTAAGTTATCCTTACATCTTCCTTCCTTTTATTTGAAAGATTTTATTACTTTATGATAAAATCACAAAAAAATAGGAATTTTATAATCGAAGCTATCTTATCTGTTTTACCCATTTATTTTTTTATTTTATTAGGATTTACTGCAAAAAAAATCTTTAGTGATGAGATTAATGAAAGAACATTAGTTTTAATATCTCTTTATTTCTTCCAGCCAATATTAATATTTTGGGGATTAACAAAAGCTCCTATAGATTATGCCTTTATAGCTTCTCCTCTTGTTTATTTATCTATTGTTTTAATTGCTTTAATTTTACTACTTCTTGTTAATAAAAAGATATTTAAAACAAGACAAGATCAATCAATCTATCTTGCCACTTCATTAGTAGGAAATACTGGGAATCTAGGAATTCCCTTAGGAATTGCTCTTTTTGGTATTGCCTCAGTTCCATATACAAGTATTATCAATATTGCGAATATTTTATTTATTTATATTTTTTCAGTTTACTTTTTTGCAAGAGAACAGTTTTCACTAAAAGAAGCACTATATTCAATTTTGAAAATACCTGGAATTTGGTTCGCACTTTTAGCATTATTAGTAAATTACAGTGCAATAGGAATTAACAAAAATATATACACTGCATTAGAAATGGGTGCATATACTTCTATGGTAATTCAGTTATTGATTTTTGGGATGTATTTATCAAAAATCAAAATAAAAGCAATACCATGGTATTCATCATTACATATTAGTTTTATTAAGCATATTTTCTTACCATTATTTGGAATATTTATAATTTTAGTTTTTACTGATTTAAACGCTTATGTAGCCTCTATTTTAATTATGGAGCTAATGGTACCACTTGCTGTTAATAATGTGAATTTAGCTGCTTTATATAACTGTAAACCATATGATGTAACAGCTTCGATTTTAATATCATCTCTTATCTTTGTTGTATTTTTATACCCTTATATTCAAATTATTGAATACTTTATTAAATAGGCTTTATTATGTGTGGAATTTTAGGTACAAATTTTTTATCAAATAACTTTAAACAATCTTTAGAGATTTTAAATAATAGAGGTCCTGATTATCAAAAAAGTATTAAGCTTGAAGGTAAAGAGTTTGGGCATACAAGATTGGCAATTATTGATTTAGATGAAGAAGCAAATCAACCAATGATATTTGATGATATATTAATCATTTTTAATGGTGAAATTTACAATTATAAGCAGTTAATAATTGATGAAGCACTAGAGTGTAAAACTGCTTCCGATACTGAAGTTTTGATAAGACTCTATCAAAAATATCAAACAAACTTTTTAAATAAATTAAATGGAATGTTCTCTTTTTGTATTTATGATATGAAAAAAGATAAATACTTTTGTGCAAGAGATAGATATGGTAAAAAACCATTTTTTTACTATTTTAAAGATAATAAATTTATTTTTTCTTCTTCTATAAAATCAATATTAAAACTTCTTGATAAGAAACCAAATTTAAATAAAGTAGCAGTAAATAAATACTTACAATATTTTGTTTCTTATGGAGAAGATACTTTCTATCAAAATATATTAAAACTTGAAGCTGCAACTTATTTTACATATGAACCTTCAAAAGCTAAAGAGCTAATGAAAAAAAGATTTTATAAGATTAGTACCTATAAAAAAATAAAAGAAGAAAGTGTTGCTTTAAAAGATATTGAAGAACTTTTATTTAAAAGTGTTGAAAGCAGACTTGTTGGAGATGTTGAAGTTGCCTCACTTTTAAGTGGTGGAATTGATAGTTCTCTTATTTCTGCTTTATATACAAAAATATCAGGAAAGAGAATCAATACATTTTCAGTTGGTTATGATGAATATAAAAACTATTGTGAGTTAGATTATGCAAAAATAACAGCAAAACATATTAATTCTAATCACCATCCTGTAATTATTGGGAAGAAAGAGTATATTGATAACTTTCATGATACTTTAGATGCTCTTGAAGAGCCACATGGTGATTCTGCAGCCATTCCTTTAAATATTTTATCTCAGAAAATCCATCAAAGTGGAATTAAGACGGTTTTATCAGGTGAAGGTAGTGATGAAATTTTTTTAGGCTATGATAATTATGCTAAATTTTTAAAATATTATGAGTTTGAAAAGTCTTTATCAATGGGTCAGAATGATTTTTTAAATACAATAGTTTCTGCTTTACAAAATAATACAAAAGAGAGTGAATACTTAAGAAGAATAGTAAAGAAACAAACTTTATACAATTCGTTTGGAGAAATTTATACGGATATTCAAAGAAAAAAACTTTTTACTAAGGTTCCAACATATAAAAGCGAAAAAGCTAAAAATGATCCAGTTGATTGGATGAGCTATATTGACTTAAAAATTTGGCTTGGGGAATCATTATTATCTAAAGTTGATAGAATTTCTATGAGAAACTCTTTAGAAGTGCGAACACCATTTTTAGATTTTAATTTAGTAAATTATATGTTTTCTGTTGAATCTTCAATAAAAGTTGGGAATACAAATAAATATTTATTAAAACAAATTGCATCAAAATATATACCACAAACTATTATAAATAGAACAAAAAAAGGGTTTAATTCTCCTTTTAATGAATGGTTAAATGAAGAATATGGAAAATCAATGCTTGATACGATAATTAATGTAAATAATACAACAAAACTATTTAATGAAGCGTATATAAGACATATATATGAACTTTCTTTAAAAAGAAAATTTAAACAACACTTTTATTCTTTATTTATATTTTCTTTATGGTTTAAAAAAGAGTATATATCTTAAGAAACATAATTGTAAAATCAAAACTCATATAACTTATAATATTTTAAAGAGGATTAAATGACAGTATTAATACCAGTTGATTCAACAAATAGAGATGAATGTGTTATTGCTTCAATAGAAGAAAATAAATCTTGGGCTTTTATTAAATTAGATGGAGGTAAAATAACGGACATCAGTTTTGTAGATAGAAGAGAAGATATTTTAGAATGGATTGATGCAGTAGTAGTTATAAATGATCAAGAATATGTTTGGCCATTTATGGATGATGGAATAATTGCCTTAGTTGCTCCAACTCAGAAAAGTATTGATGAAATCATTGAAGCTTTTTTATTCAAAGACCTACACGATTTCTCAGTATAAATGATTTTTACAAAAAAAGATCAAACTACTTTAAATAAAATTATTACTTCTAGACGTGATGTCAGAGGTAATAATTTTATTAATAAAAAGATATCTAAAAAAAACCTTTTAAAGATTTTAAATTCTGCACAAGATGCACCTTCTGTTGGTTATTCACAACCTTGGCGTTTTATAATTGTTGATAATGAAAATAGAGATTTAGTATATGAGCACTTTAACAAATCATATGATAAAAGTAAAGAAAAATTTAAAGACAGAAAATTATACAATTCTTTAAAACTTGAAGGTATTAAAGAATCTAACATCAATATTGCTGTGTATTATGAAAAAAGTAAAAGTGATATTTTAGGACAAACTTATATGAAAAGAACAGGTGAATATTCTGTTGTATGTGCAATTTTAAATATGTGGTTAACTGCACGTGCTTTAAATATTGGAATGGGTTGGGTTTCTATTTTAAAGCCAAAAAAAATAAATAAAATTTTTGATATTAAAAAAGAAGATTATAAGTTTATTGCATATTTATGTTTTGGATATACAAAAGAGTTTTTTGATGAACCTGAATTAAAAAAGCTTGGATGGGAAAAGAAAAAAAAGATTAAAAATCTTATATTAAAAAGGAAAAATAAATGAAAAAAATGATTGGTAAATTAGGAGTTACTTCGCTTCTTTTAATTACAATGAGTATGAATCTTAATGCAAAAGAAAAAGTATACAAATTAAAAATGGCAACTACTTGGGGGAAAAGTACTGCTCCTTTAATTACAGCTGCAACTAATATGGCAAAACTTGCAGAAGCAATGTCAAATGGTAGGCTTATGATTAGAGTTGATTCATCAAATAAACATAAAGCTCCTTTAGGAATTCTTGATATGGTAAAAGGTGGACAATATGATATGGGGCACTCTTCGTCATATTATTGGAAAGGCAAGGATATCAATACTTTACCTTTTACTTCTATGCCTTTTGGGTTAACTGCTCCTGAACAATATGCATGGTTTTATTACGGTGGAGGATTAGAATTAATGCAAAAAGTATATTCTAAACATGGTGTTTTATCATTCCCAGGTGGAAATACTGGAAATCAAATGGGTGGATGGTTTAGAACTGAAATTAAAACTTTGGATGATTTAAAAGGTTTGAAAATGAGAATTCCTGGTTTTGCAGGAGAGGTTATGTCTAAACTTGGGGTTAAAGTTACTAATATTGCTCCCGGTGAACTTTACACTGCACTTGATAGAAATACTATTGATGCTTTAGAATGGGTTGGACCTGCAATGGATATAAAAATGGGATTCCATAAAATTGCGCCATATTATTATACAGGATGGCATGAACCAGCATCAGAAATGCAATTTATTATAAATAAGAATAAATTTGATAAATTACCTAGTGATTTAAAAACTATCATGAAGACTGCAATGAGGGTATCTGCATATGATATGTATATTGAACACTATGATATGAGTGCAATTGCATGGGATAAAATGAAAAAAGAAAAAGCTAATATAAAAGTTAGAACTTTCCCAAAAGAAATTATGAATGAAATGAAAAAAATAAATAATGAATTAAGAATTGAAATGGGGAATAAAAGTCCTCTTTTAAAAGAGATATTAGATTCTCAAGATGCATATAAAAAGAAAGTTAGAGAGTGGACAAAAATGTCTGATTACTTATACTTAAAAGATAATCTATAAAATAAAACAAAAAATGTAAAACTTAATTAAGAGCATATAAGCTCTTAATTAAAATCCTCCGTTTGGGTCAAATCCCATACCTGTATCAAAGTTTGAAAAGTTAGGATTGTATATCCTTTTTGAACAGAAATATTTGCAATTGTAATATGTCAGCTTTAGAATCAATATCTTGAGGACAGACAAAAGTGCAAGCACTACATACAATACAATCCTAGATTTCTTTATCTTGAATAGACTCTATAATAGAGCTATTATCTAAGACTTTTTTGTCATTTACGTATCTTATGCTCTTGTTAGTGCAAAGGGCCCGAGAAACTCTTTATTTACTTCGTAAACAGGACATGAACTATAACAAGCATTGCAAAGAATACAATTACTTTGAGTGTCTATTAATTTTACATCATTTTCAGATATTTCTTCATCACTATGTGATTCTAAGAATGCTTTCGAATTTTTTATTAACAATGTTTCATGTGAAACATCTAGCACTAAATCTCTGATAATTAGTCTATTTTTTAAAGGTTTAATAATATCATTTTCTTTTATTACTGTTTTACAGCTAAGTGCTTCTATTCCATTAACTCTAAGTGGAGTGGTAACATGAATTCATGAAATGAGTTGTCTGAATTATTAATTCTAATAAAATATATTCATTTGTAAATTCAATATCATTTTTCATACACTGATTAAATAATCTGTGAACAATTTTTAAGACTTATAATCACTTGAATAACAATTTAGTTTAAGCAAACTTTTTTTGAGCAATATTGTTTTCTTTATTTTTAGTAAATGGAACTTCTATATTATTTAGCCAAAAAATTATGTCTTTAGTATTTTTACACATAAAGCTTATATTCTCTTTATTTACTAAATCTCTTGACGCCTTAAATGTGTCTATTATATGAATATCTATATAATCATCTTTATATAAAACAGCATTAATACTATCTTGTATTTGTACTATTTGTGAATGGATTGGATATGTTTTCGATATGTTTTTGATATTATTGCATCTTTTGAACTATTTTGTTTGGTATTCAAGGTAGCAGTAAATTCTACTGCTCCTGAATCAATTATGATATATCATGTATGTTATTCCCAAAAATCTTTTAGCTGTTCTTCTTTATGTTTAGGAGCATCTTTTTTTAATTCTAAATCTAATTGTTCTATTTGAGCAAGTGCATTTTCTAAATCATTACTATCTATTTCATCAAAGATCTCTTCTTCCTTTTCTTGAAATGGAAGAGGTTTATCTTCTTTTTGTTTTATTTCTTTTTTTATTACTTTAGGTTTAGTTTTAACTTTTTCTTTTAAATCTAAATAATCATTTATTAATTCTTCATATTTCTTAAAATCCATAAGCATAAAACTAGGCTTCCCATCTCTTAATATAACGGCTTTATCTATATCTTTCTTTGAAATTTTGTCAAATACCATTTTGCTTTTTCTAATTAACTCTGTAGATGAAAACATCTCATTTGACCTGTATTGTAGTAAATCCATATAAACTCCTATACGTATTATAATATGTATTATAACACAATAATAAAATAATAATTCTAATAATAAATATCTTAGATTTTAATAATCAAAGTACCTTATAGATTATATAAGAAGTTATCTATATAATCACATATAAATATACCTGTGATTATACATGTTAGATTTTATTTAGAAAATATCATTTCAGCCCATTCAGTAATAGGACCTCTTAATACTTTTTGTAATTTAATTGCGAAGGTATTTACTAATGTATTTTCATTCTTTGTAGATTTTAAAAGAGTTGTTAGTGAATTTGTATATTTATTAACATAGAAATTATCTATTTGTTTATTTGAACCTAGTATTACAACCTTAGAGCTATTATCAATTCTTGATAGTACCATTTGCATAGTTTTATTAGACATATTTTGAGCCTCATCTATAATGATAAATGAATTAGAGATTGTTCTTCCTCTCATTTCTCCTACCCACATTGTTTCAATACTGTAATTTTGTATCATTTGTTCAACTCTTGCTGTTACTTCACTATCATCTAATTCTCTAATATTTTCAATATTCTTTTTTGAATTTCTTTTTTTATGTTCACTTCTTACAATGTATTCTAAACTATCCATCAATGGATGATTATAAATTCTAAATTTTTCTTCAAATCCAGGTAAATATCCAATATCTTCACCCTTATCTAATGATTCTACAGAGTTTCTTATGTATATAATTTTCTGATACTTTTTTTGTCTTACTAATTTTAGTGCACCACTTAATGCAAGTAAGGTTTTACCGGAACCAGCTTTTGCTTCAATAATTAATACATTGTAAATATGAGATATTATGGCATTAGAGAAAAATAATTGTTCTTTATTTAATGGAGTTATTATTTGATTTCTTATTTCTGTTTCGTCTAAAACTTGAATTCTTTTATTTTGGATATTAGCTAAGACCACTTGATCTGATGATTTTACTTTAAAACAATATGAATAGTTATAAGGTTTATATTCTTTATCAAATTCATAGATTTCTTTATTGTGAAAATTTTCTAAGTCTTCAAAATTTATCTCTACATCTTTTATAAATTCATACTTGAACTCATCTTTATTTGATCCTAGAAGTGCAGCTGTTTTTATATCTAGTGATACAGCTCTTGTTCTTGCCATGATATCAAGTGATAAAAATTCAATGTCTTTTTTATAATAAATTTTTGAGAAACTTGCTATTTCTAATATTTTTCTATCATTTATTATATTAAGTGAAACGTTTTTTGTATTTATACTATATTCATCTTTTGAGATAATATCAACAGTCACTTTATATTGATTTTGTATCTCTATTCTAATTATCTTATATCCATCTTTTGAAATAGATTCTTTTATTTCTGAGTTTTCTAATATTCTTGCAAACTCTCTTGCTTGAAAATTTATCTCATCAAAGCCAGATTTTTTACTATCTATTTCATCAAGTACTGTTTCTGCAAGAATTATTAGATTCTCCCCTTCTGATGAAAGTTTGAATATATTTGTTGCATCTTCTAATAATATATTTGTATCAAGTATATAATATTTATCAAAAATCATTTTGCATCCTTTGGTGTTTGTTTTAATACTTTATATACCAAGAATGTACCAAATAATAAAGTTATAACTGTAAATAAAATTGAGAAAGTTTTTGTAATCACATATCCTACAATTAAAAGTGATAACACTGTAGGAACTTCATTGTAAGCTCTAAAAAAATTACCAGATTTTGTACATGTGCCTTGGGCTAATTGTTTCATATAGTATCCAAGTGAATAAGAATAAATCACTAATAATAGAGCAAACAATAGTTTTGCATGCATCCAACCTCCCCCTTCACTTGAAAGTAAATATGGATTTAAATATAACATAAGAGAACCACTAATGATTGTAGCCCACATTGCAGGAATACCAATATATTTATACATTTTATATTCTTGAATTTTTACAACTTCTACAAAATCTGCTTTATTTTTATATTCAGTATGATAAACGTAAAGTCTTGGTTGATAAAAAAGCATAGCCATCCATGAGATAAATGCCATTACATGAAAAGTTAATATCCATGAGTAGTATTCCATTCTTAATCCTTATGTTTGATTTTTCTTAACCATTCGTTTAAAGTCTTTTCATAACCTATATTTTTACTATCATAAAACTTTAAATCTTTTTCTAAATACTCTTGCTCAACATAACCACCAAAATCATGTGGATATAAATAGCCTATATGCTGTGAATTTAGATGTTTTGGTATATTGAGTAGTTCACCATCTTTTATGTCTTGTAGAGCTTTATTAATAGCATTATAAGCACTGTTTGATTTAGGTGATGATGTAAGATAGATTATGCACTGTGATAAGATAATTCTTGATTCTGGGTAACCTATTTTGTTACATGCAGTCATTGTATTTACACTTAGATTAAAAGCATGAGGATTTGCATTCCCAATATCTTCACTAGCAAATATCACTAAACGCCTTGTAATAAAATCTACACTCTCCCCTGCATTTATTAATCTGCTCATATAATATAAAGCCGCATCAACATTTGAGCCTCTAATAGATTTAATCATAGCACTTGCTAAATCATAATGTGTGTCTGAAGAAGATACTCCATCTCCTATTACATTCTCTCTTAACTCTTTTACTAAAGTTATATCAATATCTTTTGATACTTTATGTGCAAAATTTAAAAGTGTAAGCATAGCTCTGGCATCACCTGAACTTGAATGTATTAAATGTTCTTTTGCATCTTGATCTATATTTACATCAATATCATTTAAAGCAATTGATAAAATTTTTTTCATTTCATCTTTTGTAAATGCTTTAAATTCATAAAGAAAAGATCTAGATCTGATTGCATTTGTTAAAGTGAAAAATGGGTTTTCCGTACTAGCCCCTATGATTGTTGCATCATAATTTTCCATAATTGGAAGTAATACTTCTTGCTGATTTTTAGAAAGTCTATGTACTTCATCTATAAAGATTAAAGGTTTAATTAAAGCATTTTTATATCTATCAAATACTTTACGTAAATCTTCAACTTTAATACTTGTAGCGTTAAAATAGTAATAGTCTGTATCTATTTCACGTGCTATAATTTTGGCTAGTGTGGTTTTTCCAGTACCTGGTTTACCATAAAAAAATAAATGAGGAATGTCTTTTTGTTTAATTAGTTTATAAAGGGCTTTGTCTTTTGAAATTATATGAGATTGACCAACAAAATTATCTAAATTTGTTGGTCTAAGTTTGTTAGAAAGATCTGTCATCTTCACTTTCATTTAAAAAGCTTCTTAAGTTTTTGTATTCATCTTTTGAAAGAAATCTACTTTTACCTGTAGGTAAATTATTTAGTGATATTCCACCAAATTCATATCTTTTAAGATCCATAATATCAAGTCCAAAGTGTGCAAAGAATCTTCTTAATTCTCTATTTTTACCTTCAACGATTGATACTTTAATTTTAGAAAAGTTTTCAGTATTACTTAAAATACTATAACCTATAAATGGCGCAAATGTCATTGATTTAATTTTACTTCCTTTAAATGCACCATCACTTGCATCTTCAAGTTCTAAACCTTGCATCATTGCAGATTCTACTTTTGGTCCAATTGATCCATTTACTTTTATTTTATAAATTCTTTCTAAATTTGAGTGCATTAAAGCATCTACAATTTTAACAGAATCTGATAAGAGTAATAATCCTTCACTTGCATAATCTAAACGACCTACAGACATAAAGTGTTTATATCTTTTATCTAGTGAATCATATATCGTTTTTCTACCTTGAGGGTCTTTTTTAGATACTATTTCACCTTTTGGTTTATTATATATAATAACCGTAGGCATTTTATTTTTATCTTCTTTGATTAAAGTTTTATTGATATGTACTTCATCATCAATAGTTACTTTAGTTGCTAAATTTTCAACAACTTTACCATTAACTTTAACTTTACCCTCTTCTATTAATCTATCGGCTTCTCGTCTTGAGTATTTACTATTATGAGATAAGAATTTATTTAATCTTGTCTCTTCTAATTCTTCTATTTCTTTTTTCATTTTATACCAGCTTCAATTAAATCATGTATGTGAAGAACACCAACTAATCTATTGTTTTCATCTGTAACAATTAAAAGTTGTATTTTGTAATCTTCAACTATCTGTAATGCATCACTAGCTAAAAGGTCTTTATTTTTTAAAATTCTTGGATTTTTACTGGCAATATCTTCAACTTTACAATCAATTGTAAAGTTTTCATTCATAAGCCCTCTTCTTAAATCTCCATCACTTAATAATGCTATTACTTTGTTATCATCATCTGTGATAATAACACTTCCTAATCTTCCTTCACTCATTACAATAATTGCATCTCTAAGTTTAGTTTCACGTGAAACTATAGGAAGGTTTTCTTTTCTAAGTAAATCATCTACTTTTACAAATAGTTGTTTCCCTAAGCTACCACCTGGATGAAATGATGCAAAATCTTCTTTTTGAAAATTTCTTTTTTTCATTAAACAAACAGCTAAAGCATCACCCATTGCCATAGTAAGAGTTGTTGATGACATTGGTGCAACATCTAAGGGACAACCCTCTCTATCAACATTAATATTTATAAATACATCAGAATATTTAGCTAATGTAGAATTTCTATTTCTAGCCATTGCAATTAAAGGAATATTAAATCTTTTAAGATGGGGAAGAATTTGGACTAATTCTTCACTCTCCCCTGAGTATGAAATACCAAGAACTATATCATTTTTTCCAATCATTCCTAAATCACCATGCATGGCTTCTGTAGGATGTAAAAAGAATGAACTGGTACCAGTACTTGCCAATGTTGCAGCAATTTTTGTCCCAACAAGTCCTGATTTTCCTACACCTGTAATAATAAGTTTACCTTTTGCATTAACAATTAAGTCAATAGCTTTTTCAATATCAAAAGATACTAAATCAGCAGCTTTTTCTAACTCTTTTGCTTCTGTTAAAAGTAGTTCTTTAATTACATTTATATAGTCCATAGTTTTTCCTTATTGTACAAATACAGTAGGTACAATCATTGGGTATTTTTTGTATTTTCTAATACAGTGTTTTCTAACTACTTTTCTTAATTCATCTTCTAACATTCTAGTGTTTTGGAAAATACCAGGTTTTACATTTGCTAGGAATGTAGCTAATAAATCTTCAATTTCTTTTGCAAAGAATTTATCTTGTTTATCAGGAACTAAACCAAATGATGTAACTTTTGGTTTTTGTGCTAATGTTCTATCATCTAGATTAATTTGAGCAACAATCATAACAACACCTTCGTTTGCCATTGTTTGTCTATCTAATACAATGTCATCTGAGATTTTATGATTTAATTGATTATCAATATATACTTTTCCTGATTTAACAGTTTTGACTTTCTTCATGTATTTAGGAGTTACTTCAATTTGCTCCCCTGCATTCATAATATATAAGTTTCGTTCTAAAATACCACAATCCATACCAGTTTGACCATGTTTTAATGCATGATTATACTCACCATGAACTGGCATAAAGAATTTAGGTTTAACTAATCTTAACATTAATTTTTGTTCTTCTTGTGCAGCATGTCCTGATACATGAATATCTGGATAATCTTTATATGCTACTTTTGCTCCTGCTTTTAACAAGTGATTCATAACTCCAGATACACTTGCTTCATTTCCAGGAATTGCTTTTGAAGATAATACAATTTGATCTGATGGTTTAATTTTAATATGTCTATGTTCATGAATAGCCATTCTATATAATGCTGACATTGGCTCACCTTGAGAACCAGTTGTAACAATTAGAACTTCTTCATCTTTGTATTTATTAACTTCATGTGCGTCAATAAAACAATCTTTTGGAAATTTAACATATCCAAGACGCATTGCTAAATCTAAGTTTTTTTCCATTGATCTACCAATAACACAAACTTTTCTACCTGAATTAATCCCTCTATCAATTGCTTGATAAACTCTGTGAATATTTGATGAGAATGTAGACATAATAACTCTACCTTTTGCATTGGCAAAAATTTTGTCAAATGTAGGTCCCACAGTTTTTTCAGTTTTTGTAAATCCAGGAGAATGTGAATTAGTTGAATCAGATGTTAATAATAATACACCCTTCTCTCCATAATATGCAAGTCTATGTATGTCTGTTGGATATCCATCAATTGGAGTATGGTCAATTTTAAAGTCACCTGTGTGAATCATTGTTCCAGCTTCAGTTGTAACAGCAATTGCAGATGAATCAATTATTGAGTGAGTTACGTGCATCCACTCTACTTCGAATTCACCAATTTTAATTGGTCTTCTTTTTTCAATGCATCTAAAGAATTTTCTATATTCTCTCATCTTATGTTCATCAAATTTTGAACCAATCATTTCTAATGGTAAAGAAGTTCCATAAACTGGGAATTGCATTTCTTTAAAAAGGTACGGCATTGCTCCAATATGATCTTCATGTCCATGAGTAATAATAATTGCTTCAATTTTATGTTTAATTTCTCTTAAATAAGTAAAGTCAGGAATTAATATATCAACACCATGCATAGTTTCATCAGGAAAGTTCATTCCAACATCAACAATAATTGCAGACTTTTCAGTCTCAATAATCATCATATTTCCACCAATTTCACCTAATCCACCTAATGGAGTAATTCTCATTTTAGCTGATGTATTTAAGTTTAATTTATAGTGTGGATTTAATCTGTCTTTTTGAATTTTTTCATTAACTAAATGAGCTTTTTTAAGATCATTCATCCAACCCTCACCTGTCATTTCAGTAGGTACTTTGGCTTTTTGTTTTTTATTAGGATTTGGTTTCCTATTTTTATTAGGATTAGGTCTTGATACTTTTTCAGAAGTTGGTTTTACTTCCTCTGTATTTTTTTGCGTTTGCTCTACTGGAGTATTCTCAGTAGGCTTTGCAACAGTTTCTGAATTAACAATAGTTTCTTCTTGTTTAATTTCTTCCATCTTTTACCTTTGTATACAATTGGCTATACAAAGATGAACTAACTTCATGAGGTCTTATATTATCATTAAGATCTAATTCTTCATAATACTTGGATACTAAATCTTTACTTATGATTGAAGAAAGGTTTTTAGATAATTTCTTTCTTGGCTGTACAAAACATGCCTTAAGAAACTTATTAAAATTTTTATCAATTGATTTATTCATATCTTTTCTAATATAAAGTATTGAAGACATAACTTTTGGTCGAGGATCAAATGATTCAGGGGGAACATCAAATAATATTCGTGATTCAATTGAAACTAAATCAGCAATAACTCCTAAAGATGAGAACTCTTTATCCTTTGGCTTTGCCGAGAATTTTAAAGCTACTTCTTTTTGGATCATTACTATGATACTTTCACAGTTGTCGTCTTCAAATGCTCTTAATATAATATTCGTTGCAATATAGTAAGGTAAGTTTGCGATTAAGTCGTATTTACCGTTATGTAGAGTTTCTTGTTTATCCCAAGCTTCTAAAACATCAGTGTGGATCAGTTTTAGTCTATTCTCTTCTATCTCTATTGCAAATTTTGACTCTAAAATACTGATTAGATCAGTATCTACTTCATAAGCAGTCATCTCTTTGTACTTGACTAGATTTTTAGTCAAATCACCTAATCCAGGCCCAATTTCTACCAAGTAGTTATTATTGTTGGGCATCGATTGGATGATCTTATCCAAAACCGTAGTATCTTTTAAAAAATTTTGACCGTATCGTTTTTTTGCTTTTATATTTTCCATAATTGGAGAGAGTATAACTGCTTTTAACTTACATTTAGATAAGATAATAACTAATAATAATTAAGGAATTTACTTGAGTAGTTTTGCAAAAAGAATTATACCTTGTTTAGATGTAGATAATGGAAGAGTAGTAAAAGGTATTAACTTTGTCGGACTTCGTGATGCAGGGGATCCTGTTGAAGTTGCAAAGAGATATAACAATGAAGGTGCTGATGAAATAACTTTTTTAGATATTACTGCAAGTCATGAAAATAGAGGAACTATTGTTGATATTGTAAAAGAAGTTGCTAAAGAAGTTTTTATTCCTCTTACTGTTGGTGGTGGAATACGAAAACTTGATGATATTTATAAGTTACTGAATGTTGGATGTGATAAGGTTTCTATTAATTCTTCAGCTGTTTCTAATCCTAATTTAATAAACCAAAGTGCTAAAAGGTTTGGCTCACAGTGTATAGTTACTGCAATTGATGTAAAAAAAGTTGAAGATGGTTCTTATCATGTTTTTGTAAAAGGTGGTAGAGAAGATACGGGTCTTGACGCAGTAGAATGGGCAAAAGAAGTATATGATCGAGGTGCGGGTGAAATCTTACTTACATCAATGGATACTGATGGTGCTAAAACAGGTTTTGAACTTACTATTACAGAAAAAATATCATCAATGTTAGATATTCCAGTAATTGCTAGTGGAGGTGCAGGGACAATGGAGCATATGAAAGAAGCTTTTGATTGTGGAGCAAGTGCCGCATTAGCTGCATCTATTTTTCACTTTAAAGAAATAGATATCATGGACTTAAAAAGATATTTAAGAGCTAATAATATTCCAGTTAGGATATAAATTGAAAGTTAAAATTTTATTTACATTTACATTAGTAGTGTCCCTACTTTTACCAAGTTCATTATTTTCTTATGAAGTAAGTTTTAATAAAAAATTTACAAAGTTAGTAACTCCAGACCTCTTAACTACACATATCAATATTACTATTGAAAATGAGTCTGAAAAATTTATAAATAAACATATTGAAAAATTTAATGAATATATAAAAAAGAATAATCTAGTTGAAAAAAATCATGGAAATTTTACTCTTAGTCCAAAATATAACTACTTTAAAAATACACAAAAATTTATAGGTTATGTAGGAAATTTAAAATATACAATTAAATCAAAAAATGCAAATAATTTGAATGAATTTATTAATGATTTAATAGATATTGAAAACAATTTAAAAGTTAATGTAAAACTCAGAATATCAAATGTTTCATGGGTAACAAGTAGTAAATTGTATGACAATAGTTTAGACACTTTACGAATTGAAGCTATGACCTGGATAGAAACATATGCAGACTCATTAAAAAGTGTTTTATCAAAAGATTGTATTGTTAAGAGTATAAATATAAATAAGTCGAATAATCAATTTTTAAGAGATAGAACGATGGAGTCTTATTCCTCAAAAAGAGTTTCAAATATAGCTCCTGTTAACTCAAGTCAAGAAATTAGAATTGAACCAAACTTTATAATGGAGTGTAAATGATTGTATGTGCTGGAAGAAATGAAACATTTAAATTTGCAGAATCTATTGGTGTTGGACTAATTGAGTCTGCAATTAATTTAACTAGAATTTGTTTATTTAATAAACCTGATTTTATACTTTTTATTGGAAGTGCAGGTTCTTATGGTGAACATAATATTTTTGATATCATTGAGTCAAGAAGGGCTGCTAATATAGAACTATCATTTTTAACAAATAGTTCTTATACTCCTTTAGATAATGTTTTAGAATCTGATAATAAAATGGTGAAAAACGATACGATTGTTAACTCATCTAATTATATATCAACAAATGAAGAACTATCTAAACAATATAATGAATATGGTGTAGGTATCGAAAATATGGAGTATTTCTCTGTATTACAAGTTGCCCGTGAATTTGAAATACCAGTAGCTGGAATATTTGTTGTAACAAATTATACAAATGAAAATGCACATGATGATTTTATAAAAAATCATGAAGAAGCAATGAAAAAATTAACTGAATATTTAGTTGATAAAAACATCATAAAATAACACAAAAATAATATAAAAAGAAATGGAAGAATAATGGCAAAAGAAGGAACACCCTCTATATATGACTTCTCACTTGATGAATTAAAAGAAACTTTAAAACCATCATTTAGAGCAAAACAAGTATATAACTGGTTATATAAACAGTATGCAACATCATACGATGAGATGAAGAACATACCAAAAGAATTAAAAGAAAACTTAGAAGAAAAATATCCAATTGATGTGATGAGTATTCTAAAAAAAGAAGTAAGTACTGATGGGAGTATCAAATATCTTTTTAAATTAAGAGATAATCTTACTGTTGAAGCAGTACTTTTACTTATGAAAGAAAAGAAAAGAAATGAAGAAGGCGTAATTGTCCGAAGTGAAAAATATACAGTATGTGTTTCTTCACAAGTTGGATGTAAAGTAGGTTGTACTTTTTGTTTAACTGCAAAAGGTGGCTTCGTACGAAACCTTACAGTTGGTGAATATATAGCACAAATTGTAAATATCAAAAGAGATAATGATATTCCAGCAAATAAATCTGTAAATATAGTGTATATGGGAATGGGCGAGCCTTTAGATAATTTTAAAAACTTTACACGTGCTGTAAATGTGTTCAGTGAAGAAGAGGGTTTATCTATTAATAAAAGAAGACAAACTGTATCAACTTCAGGAATTGCTTCTAAAATTGAAAAATTAGGAGAGTTTGACTTAGGAATTCAATTGGCTATTTCACTACATGCTGTTGATGATGAGTTGAGATCTGAATTAATTCCTATGAATAAAGCATATAATATTCAAACTATTATTGATGCAGTAAAAAAATTTCCAGTTGATACTAGAAAAAAAGTAATGTTTGAATACCTTGTAATCAAAGGTAAAAATGACAGTATTGAAGCAGCCGCAAAGTTAATTAAACTATTAAATGGTATAAATGCAAAAGTAAATCTGATTTTCTTTAATCCATATCCAGGTACGACTTATGAGCGACCAGAAGTTGCTGATATGGTTAACTTTAAAGATTATTTAAATGATAGAGGTCTTATCTGTACTATTAGAGAATCAAAAGGTATAGATATCTCTGCTGCTTGTGGACAGTTAAAAGAGAAGGATGCTAATGGGCTTACTTGAGATAGCAATGTTAATTTTTATTGCAATAGTAGCAATAGTATCAGGCGTAGGATTTTACATATATAATAAGAAAGAGGAGAAGTAATAAATGGCAATTACAAGATTTGCACCAAGTCCAACAGGATATCTACATATTGGAGGACTTAGAACGGCACTTTATAGTTATCTTTGGGCTAAGAAAACAAAGGGTGAGTTTAAACTCCGAATCGAAGATACAGATAATGCTAGAAATAATGAAGATGCAGTAAGAGCGATTTTAGAAGCTTTTGATTGGGTTGGAATGCCAAGTGATTGTGAAATAGAATACCAATCAAAAAGAGTTGATACTTATAAAAAATATATTAACCAACTTTTAGAAGAAGGTAAAGCATACAAGTGTTATATGAGTAGAGATGAACTTGATGCACTTAGAGCAGCACAAGAAGCTGCCAAAGAAAATCCAAGATATGATGGAACTTGGAGACCTGAAAATGACAAAGTATTACCAGAAATTCCAGCAGGAATTGATCCAGTTATTAGAATCAAAGCTCCATTATCAGGAAGTATTGAGTTTGAAGATGGTGTAAAAGGTTCTATGAAATTTGATGCAAATCAAGTTGATGATTTTGTAATCGCACGTGCAAATGGAATGCCTATCTATAACTTTGTTGTAGCTATTGATGATCATTTAATGGAAATGACGGATGTTTTAAGAGGTGATGATCACCTTTCAAATACTCCTAAACAAATTGTAATTTACAATGCTTTAGGTTTTGATGTTCCAAAATTCTATCATATGCCAATGATTAATAATCCTCAAGGTAAAAAACTATCTAAAAGAGATGGTGCAATGGATGTAATGCAATATAAAGCTGATGGATATTTACCAGAAGCACTTTTAAACTTCTTAGTAAGACTTGGTTGGTCAAATGGTGACCAAGAAGTATTCTCAATGGATGAAATGTTAGAATTATTTGATCCAAATAATATTAATAAATCAGCATCTTCATATAATGCAGAAAAACTTTTATGGTTAAACTCTGAATATATAAAAGCAGTTTCAAATGATAGGTTAGTTGAAGAATTGAAAGATTTTGATTTAGATCTTCATGAATATTCTAAAAAAACAGAAATCTTAGATTTATCAAAACAAAGAGCACAGACATTAGTTGAATTAAAAACAGCTGTTAATACTATTTTAGAAGTTCCAACTTCATATGAAGCTAAAGGAAGTAAGAAGTTTGTAAAAGAAGGTACTATTGAAATGTTAAATAAGTATATACTTTTATTAGAAGAAAATAAAGATGACTTATATTCAGTTGATAATGTTGAAGCTATAACAAAACCATTTATTGAAGAAAATGGTCTTAAATTCCCTCAATTATTTCAACCTATTAGAATCGCTTTAACAGGAGGAACGCAAGCTCCTTCAGTTTATGATATCATCTCTGTTCTAGGCTTTGATGAAACAAAATCAAGACTAAATACTGCAATTGAAAAGAACTTTAATAAAGAATAAAGAGAATCATCTTAATTAGTAATACATTCTTTTATTTTTAGGTGCCACTTGGTACCTAAAATGGTTATCTTATAATCTCTCTAATTATCTTTATATATCAACTTCTCATACTAAAAGTTATAACTTCATAAAAAGAAATAATAATAATAATGAATAAACAAGATTATATAAGAGAGATGCTATTGTTACTTTTAAAGAATAAGGAGCTGATATGTCAAGTGAAAAAATAAATCTTAATATTTCTGGAATGACTTGTGTTAATTGTTCTAATGGTATTGAAAGGTTTTTAAATAAGAAAGAGGGTGTTTTAAAAACAAAAGTAAGTTTTTCTACAAATGAAGGTGAATTTGAAATTGATACAAAGCTTTATTCAAAAGATAAACTATTCCTTGATATAGAAAAACTTGGTTATAAAGTAGAAGAAGATTTTGATGCTTTAGAAAAAGAACAGTTAATAAGTTTTGAAAAACTAAGAAAAATATTTATGATATCTATATCAATTACTATAGCTATTTTTATTTTAGCTTTTTCTAATTTACTTGAAGAAAATACAAATAAATATATGATTTTTGCTTTAGCTTCTATTGTTCAATTTTATTGCGGAGCTAGATTTTATAAATTATCCTATAAATCCGTAATTAATAAAAATTATGACATGAATGTTTTAGTAGCCTTAGGTACAAGTGCTGCATACTTCTATTCTACAGTTGTAGTATTCCTCCCTTCTTTATTTCCTGAACATTTACGTTTCATGTACTTTGATGGAGCGGCGGTAATCATTAGTTTTGTTTTATTAGGAAGATATCTAGAAGAGAATTCAAAGCAAAAAGCAAGTAGTTTTTTAAAAAAACTTATGACCTTATCTCCAAATAATGCAAATTTACTTTTAGATGATAATTCAATACAAAATGTTTTAGCAAATAGTTTAAAAATTGAAGATAAGATTTTAGTTAAGATGGGAGAGAAAATACCAGCTGATGGAGTAATAATAGATGGGGGAGCTGATATTGATACCTCAATGATTTCAGGTGAATCTCTTCCTGTATTTAAGACTGTAGAAGATGAAGTTCTTTCTGGAACATTAAATACAAATGGGATAATTACAGTAAATGTAAGTAAAGAGTCTAATGATACAACTTTATCAAAAATCATTAACTTATTGAAATCTGCTCAAAGTAAACAAATACCTATAAGTAGATTTGCGGATAGAATTGCAAATATCTTTGTTCCTAGTGTAATTGGAATTTCTATTTTAACTTTTATAGTATGGGGATTTATTTTAGGTGATTTCCAAAGTGCAATTATTGCAAGTATTAGTGTTTTAATTATCTCTTGTCCTTGTGCATTAGGACTTGCAACTCCAATTGCAATTGTTAGTTCAGTTAGTAGGGGTGCGAAAGAGGGAATTTTGATTAAAAATCCTGAAATA
>Ga0105357_10000455_pt1 | contig 21547 bp, 25 predicted proteins | sample GOMGulsemesocosm_4_FD_83660 | JGI IMG/M metagenome (GOLD analysis project Ga0105357, IMG submission 83660) | Methane-oxidizing microbial communities from mesocosms in the Gulf of Mexico - GOM15B Gulf of Mexico | ecosystem: Environmental > Aquatic > Marine > Cold seeps | place: USA: Gulf of...
GTTTATCAAATATTGGTGAGAAAAAATGAATTTTGAAACCTATTTTTCGATCTCCACAGATCCCTATTATTACACCGCAATTCTTGTTGATTTTGTGATTTTGTTTGCTCTGCTGGTTCTTGTGCGCCAAGTATTTGGGCGCACAGCGGGCAGTGTTGATACAACTCACGAACTGTCTGAAAAAGATAACCATGCATTCGGTATCTCGCTCGCAGGCGCAACCATTGCTCTGTCTATTGTGTTCGCAGGTGTCGCAGCCGGTGACGTTGCCACATCGCTGATGATTGAAGCGGCCTTTGTTCTGGGATACGGGCTGCTCGGCATTGTCTTCCTTGTCTGTACGCGGCTTGTTTTTGATAAAGTGTCTTTTCCAAAAACTGATCTCAGAAAACTGATTTCCGAAAATAATATTGCAGCGGGAATTTTGGATGCGGGCAACATGATTGCAACCGCAACCATTATCTTTGGCGTCTTTGCATGGTCGAACGGTGACTGGGTGGCAAGTATTGGCATCGTTGTTCTGATGTTTATTATCACGCAGGTTCTTCTAGTTGCGGCTTCGCGCTACCGGGTTATCCTGTTTGCAAAACGCAATAACGGAAAAGCCTTTTGTGATGCGATCACTGAGGGGAATTCGGCGCTGGCTCTTCGGTTCGCAGGGTTCCAAATTGGTGCGGCATTGGCCATGTCACTCGCTGGCGCGCTGGTTACTTTCCAAGACGGCGAGAATACTTTTGTGTCTATTGGCGCTTGGGTGCTTGTGGCGGTGGTGTTGTTTGCGGTCGTTGTTTTGCTCACAACTATTCTTGAAAAGGTCGTCCTCTACGGTATTCCTGTTGCCAGAGAAGTCGATAGCGAGAAAAATTTTGGCGTCGCAGCGGTAGAAGCCGGTGTCTATGTTGGTCTTGGCCTGCTTCTTTTAAGTTTACTGAGTTGATTTCGGGCCGACTTATTCACATTTGTTCGTTGTGATCACTGGTAGCTGGTATCCAAAGGGATGTCAGCTTCCAGCAAACTATTGGGAAACCTTCTTTTGAGCTAGGTCTCAGGAAATCCATTAAAATGACTGTTGATACAGCAAGCACCCGCACTGCTTATTCCAAGTTTAAAATCGATTTTACATTGATTTTGATTACGGGTGTTATTGCAGGTTGCGGTCTTGTCTACGAATATCTTCTCTCTCATTACGCGGCGCGTGTTTTGGGGGCGGTCGAGACGGTTATTTTTACCATCATCAGCCTGATGATTGTCAGCATGGGCGTTGGCTCTTTCTTATCTGGGCGGGTGAAAAATGCATTCGTTGGTTTTGTTGTTCTAGAGCTGGCTCTTGCGTTTACAGGAAGTGCCGCCGTCCTTATTTGCAGCGGCTTAATGGCGGGTACGTTCATTTTGCCGCAAGTGATTAGCGAAACACTTGGACTTCCCGGCGGGCTGCCTCTTTCTGGCGGCATATTTGTTACCCTCAACGATATCGCCGGATTTACCCCCTACATCATGGCCTGCATCCTCGGCACGCTCATTGGGATGGAAATTCCGCTCATTGCTAGAATTCGAGAAATTCTGCACGCGGAGCATCTTAAAAATAATATCGGTACAATTTACGGTGCTGATTATATCGGTGCCGGAATAGGTGCACTGATTTGGGTGGCATGGATGCTCAGTATCGATCCTGCGCTGGCCGGTGCCCTAACTGCCATGGCAAATTTGACGATTGGCTTCGTGTTTATTTGCAAATTCTATGGGAAGATAAAATACCGCGAAATTATGTTGGCGGCCCATGGTTTGCTTTTCGTTTTCGCTCTTAATATTGCGTATCAAGGCCCCTCTTGGCAGGCGATGGCGGAAGATGTCATGTATGCGGACAGGGTCGTCTATAATTATGATACAAATTTTCAGCGCCTTGTGGTTACGCGCCGGGACAATGGTCCGCTTGGGGAGCCATTGCTAACGTTCCACATAAATGGCCATGTGCAGTTTGCCAGTCAAGATGAGGAAATTTATCATAGCATGCTGGTGTTCCCGGCAATGATGGCAAGCGCTCGCAATGACAATATTTTAATTATTGGCGGAGGTGATGGCCTTGCCTTGCGTGATGTTCTCAGGTGGAATCCAAAAACCGTAACTCTCCTAGATCTTGATGAAAAACTGGTTGAGTTTTTTAAAACACCCAGCCCGGACGGAAAAAACAAGATCTTCATTGAAATGAATAAGAGCTCCTTTTCTGATCCGCGAGTTGAGACCCTGTTTGGCGATGCTTGGTTGAGTGTTGATAAGCTTATTGCCGCAGAAAAACGCTACGATGCTATCATTGTTGATCTGCCAGATCCCAATCATCCCGATTTGAATAAACTCTACTCAACTGGTTTCTATAGTAAGCTCAAATCGGTTTTAGCGGGCGACGGGGCCATGGTTGTTCAGTCAACATCGCCATATCACGCCAAGCGGACATTTTTGAGCATTGGAAAAACCATTGAAGCGTCTGGTTTCAACAATGTTGATCAATATCATGCCAACGTTCCAAGCTTTGGGGAATGGGGATGGTCCATTGCGACCCCTCACGGGCTATCAGGGCGAGATAAGATCCAGAAATTCAATAAGCCGATGCCTGATGCGTGGGCAACGAGAGACATGATCGGCGCGTCTTTTGTCTTTGGGCGGAACTTTTTTTCTGAAAAAAGTCATATCAAAATTAACAGACCAAGGTCTGGCATTATCTACAATTATCACCTCAAGGATTGGGGAGAAGTGAAATAAATCAATAAATGTTACATGTAACACTTGTAATTGTGACATGTGACGATTATCTGTATTTCATCAGACACAGAAAGTAACGAATGATGAACGATAAAAAAAGCGGTGCAGAAAGGCAACGAAAAGCCCGCCAGAAAAAGAGAGAGCTTGGACTTATAAAAATTGAAGTCTGGGTTCCGCCTTCTGGGCGCAAGGCCATTCGGCAGCTAGAAACAGAGCTAAATAACGCAATTTTAAAACAACCTTTCAAAGAGGACCATTTAATGACGAAACTTACGGCAACCAACTTAATTGAACAGCTTTCTTTAACCGAAGAAGTTGTGAACGGTGAAATTTCTGTAAGCACCATCGCAGGCGATACGCCGGTAATTCAAGCGGTCATGCAAGATGTGGATGAATTTCCTGTCATGATATCCGTTGGCGAGGAACAGATCATTGCCATCGTCAATTTATGGACAGCCGATGAAATTATTGACGGAAAAAAAGCCGATTTAAATGAGTATTTGTTGCGGCTGAACATGCCTGTTCCGCTGTCCGCTTTCTCAATCATTAACAACCAGTATGTTTTGTTTGGTGCCCTCAGTGTGAACTCCAACATCTCGGAAGTCATTGAGGAAATATCGACCCTTACGAACAATGTGATGGAAGCTCTTGAGACCTGCCGCGAGTATTTGCGCCCTTAAGAATTCTCACCGTTTGAACGAAACATATTATTACAGATAAGGTAGAAAACATGTCTTGGAAAAAAGTCGTCACAGCGTTTAAAGGTTTGGTTGCTGAAACTGGTGAGAATATTGCCGATAACCAATCAATCCGGATCATGGATCAAGAGCTTCGCGAAGCTACAGATGATATTAGTGCAGCCAAAATTGAGCTCACTAAAATCATGGCAAAACGAACTGCGGTTCAGCGCAAAGTCACCGATCTTCAAAAGAAAATATCAGAGCATGAAGGCATGGCCGCTCAAGCTTTGGATAAAGGCGAAGAGCAGCTGGCAGAAGATATTTGCGTCCGCATTGGTGATTTTGAAGGTGAATTGGAGACAGAAAGCGGCATGCTTCAAAGTTTCACAAGCAGTGAAACCGCTCTTAAAAGCAATCTCAAGAAAGCCGATACGCGCCTCAAAAGTTTGAAGCAGCAGCAAGATGTGTTGAAAGCGACTGAGGCCGTGCAAAATGCTCAAGGCGTTGTGGCCAACCGTTTTTCTGGATCATCGTCAAAAATGACCAACGCTATGAGCTCATTAGAGCGCATTAAGGAACGACAGCAAGAACGCCAAGATCAGTTTGCAGCAGCAGACCAGTTGGCCACCGAAGAGAGCGGTAGTGATCTTGACCGACGCATGAAAGAAGCTGGCATTGGTGGACAATCGTCAAAAACCAACGATATTATGGCTCGTATCAAAGCTAAGAAATAAACGTTCAGTTTGAATAAGATATATCGCCCGGCTCATTTAGGCCCGGGCGATTTTTTGGATCGGAAAAAAGATGTTTAATAAGATTTTTGGTAAAAAAGCTAAAAAACCTCCCGTTCGTGATCTCAATAGTGTTCAGGATCTTCAAAAAGGAGATGCATTCCGTATTGGCTTCGACGTGCATCCAGAAATTTCTGATAAAGAGTTTTTTGTGCAATCGGTGTCAGGGTTGGATCTCGCTGCAAAAACCGGGTTTGAGCGCCGAGTTTTTCATCTGGGAAATACAGACGATGGACGTGAACTTATCATGTGGGTTGATGAGGAACTCGGCCCGACGCGCTTAGCCTTTGCCTATTGCGCCAATCAGCCACATGTTGAAGAAATGGTCACGATTGATCAATTCGCCGAATTATTCGCACCCGGGAGAGATTATTTAGTTGAGCTTGATGCCAATCCGGTTTCGCAAGGAAACCCATGGCTCGCGGCTAAATATACAGAAGATCAAGCGAAAGAAGTCTACTGGCTTGAAAGTGATCCCAAATTAGTGGGGTCCAGTGATATCGTATCAAACGATGAAACTATTTGTGATTATTACCGCCTCGTAGATCAAACTAAAGAGTGCGCCATAGAGGCTTTTGTTTTTAGTGGCGGCAAAACGGACGTGTATTTTGTGAACTACCTTCCGACCTATAAAATTGAGGAACTGATGCCGGCAGGCTGACGAACAAGAAAGCAAAAAACGATGGTTCCCATTTTTTCTCGCAAATTACGAAGTCTCCGGCGACAAGCGCATCAGAGCCTCTATCTCTCGCGGCAAACGCAAGACTACTTAACGCAAGAGGCCCTGACTGCGCTCTTCTATCTGACGGTTATTATTTGCCTGCATACCTATGCCATGGTTGTCTTTGAGGATCTTTCAATTAAGGACGCAACATGGCTGACAACAACGTCGATCACGACGGTTGGATACGGAGATATATCTGCGAAAACGGACGCGGGGAGACTTTCCACAACGATCCTAATATTTTTTGGCGGTATTTTTGTTCTCGGTAAAATCGCCGGAGACTTTATTGATTTTCGCTCAAGTAGACGATCAGCCAAGAAATCAGGCCACTGGAGTTATAGTAGAATGAAAAACCATATCGTTATCATTGGATCCAAAACAGATTCAGAAATCCATATCCAGCGTCTGGTGGCCGAATTTGAACGTAATCACGAAACCGCGGGCCAAGAAATTGTTCTCGTCACGGGCAGTTTTGGGTCGGACCTTCCCTATTCCCTGCAACAGCAAAACATCAAATTTGTAAACGGACGTGGGTCTGATCCCACATTCTTAAAGCAGGCCGGTGTTACGAATGCGGATATCATTATTATTCTGGCATGGGATGAAAACCAGAACGCGTCTGATGGCCATGCCTTTGATATTATCAGCCGCCTGCGAGAAATGGGGTCGGATGCAAAAATTGTTGCTGAATGCGTTGATAACAGCAATAGATCTCGGCTCACAGCATCAGGTGCCTCAATGGTTCTTCGGCCAATCCGTGGCTACCCTGAGATGATTGTTGGCGGCCTTCTGAATAGAGGATCTATTGGCATTTTGGAAAACCTGTTCACGGCGTCTGGCGAAAGTATTGTTATCGACGAAAAACAGCATACAGGATCTTGGGCAGAGATTGTCACGAGCAGTGTTTGTGCAGACAAGGGCGTGCCAATAGCCTATCGGAATGCTGAAACTGGGGAGACGGTGACATCACCTGCTGGAAGTGCGCAAATCAATGCGGATGCCATATTCGTATTGCGCAGCGCATAACAGGCATGGCGGCATCTATGAATTTACTGGTCACTAAATTGAAGCCCGTTCTTTTTCTGCTCGCCGTCGTTTGGGCAGTAGAAATCGTAAATCTCCTGTTTGGTCATTCGTTAAGTAGCTTTGGCATATTGCCAAGAACCATGAGCGGCTTAGTGGGCATTCCTCTTGCGCCCTTTTTACATGCAGGGCTTTGGCATGCGATTTCCAATACTCTGCCGTTCCTTATCTTGGGCGGACTGCTCCTCACCAATGGGCAAGATAAGTTTTGGGTAACAACCATTTTCATAATTCTTTTATCAGGACTGCTGGTTTGGCTCTTTGCCAGAGGGTCCTATCATGTGGGCGCAAGCGCGCTGATATTTGGATATTTTGGCGCGCTTTTGGGGAGAGCGTTTTTCGAGCGCAGTTTTTCCTCTCTTATTGTCGCTGCGATAACTGTGGTTCTTTACGGCGGCTTACTGTGGGGAATTTTGCCCGTTAGAAGCTACATCTCATTCGAAGGTCATTTTTTCGGATTGGTATCTGGCGTGCTATGTTCTTGGTTTCTTTATAAAAGAAATCGAAATTGAGTTGTGCAAAATGAGATTTACGTTTGTAAAACAGGATAAAGGGATGCGACGAGCAGGATTGCCATTGTCACGTTGAAGATACGCAAACGACTGGGACGATCAAGAATGCGCCGCATTTGTTGACCAAGGATCGTCCATGACCCGACAGACGGAAGGTTGATGGCACCAAACACCACGGCCACAAAAAGGATGTTCAGAATATCTTGCGACGGTGCGTAGACACTGATAGCCGTCAATGCCATTGCCCACGCTTTTGGGTTTACCCATTGGAATAGAGCCGCTTGGATGAAGGTAATAGGCGTGCCGATTGCGTCTGCATTTTCGGGAGGAGCCGAGCGCGCAATTTTCCATGCCAAATACAGCATGTAAAGAACGCTGACGACCTTCAGTATAAGGCTGCTTACGGGATATATTTCAAAGATTTTAAATAACCCGATGCCCACAAGAACGACCATGAAGACAAAGCCGAGCCCCACGCCCAGCATATGGGGGATGGTGCGCCTGAAACCAAAATTGGCACCGGACGTCATGAGCATAAGGTTGTTGGGCCCCGGGGTGATCGAGGTTACGAAGGCGAAGGCAGCGAGTGCTGTAAATATTTCATAAGTCATTTCGCAATTATATGTATGAGTGCACGGAATGTGCTTGCGTATTCGCGTAATTTTTGCCAAATAATGCAACTAATGACGAAAATTGATAAAATAAACGACAGAATATTGCAAACCCTGTCTCGAGACGGCAGAATTAGCAATTCAGATTTGGCTTCGAGCGTCGGTCTGTCACCGTCTGCCTGTTTGCGGCGTGTGCAGGAACTTGAACGGTCTGGCGTTATCGCTGGATACCGGGCTGTCATTGACCCATCTGCGCTTGGAAAAGGGTTCACGGCCTATATTGGCGTTGGACTTTCGGAGCACTCCAAAAAATCTCAAGAATCTTTCGAACGCTCCATTGCCAAGTCACCCGAAGTGAGAGAGTGCCATAATATCACCGGCACAATTGAATATTTACTGCGCATTGAAGTGGCGGATATGGGGGCATATAAAAGTTTCCACACCGATATTCTTGGGGCCTTGCCCACAGTAAACTCCATCACATCCTATATTGTTATGGGATCGCCTAAGGACGAGCGAGCCTGAGGTTTACAATCCCATGGATGGTCCAACGGGGCAGAGCCTGCGAAATTTGCCGAGTAAGCCGACCGCAAACAGACTGATAGTGACGAACGAGAGCTTGAAGGCCAAAATTAATCCGTCTCGCGTTTTGGCAGTTCTGATAGAGCCGTAATCGCGGCCAATTTTCCGGCAGATTAAGCTTAAAGCCACAGCCCCGTTGAATAGTGTAGCAGCACACTGTTCGTTTTAATTTCAATGAGCTATAGACGAATGCAAAAAAAGATTTAAATCACTAGATAACAAAAAGAATTCCAGATTGACAACTTGCATGCGATTATATTTATTGAACCGTTAATTGATGTTCAAAATAAAAATCTCTGATGGAGGGGATTATGACTAATCCACAAATGACAACAGCGGAAACATCTGTACAGGTATCTGCAGGTAAAATGACGTCGGTTATTGTTTCGGCGATGATTGGTTTCTTCCTGATTTATGGTGTTGGATTTGCGCAACCAAACGCACTTCATAATGCAGCTCATGATAGCCGTCATTCACTGGTATTTCCTTGCCACTAAAAGATTAATCAATGAACTTCTCTTCTCTGCAGCGGACGTTGACGTCCGCTATCATCGCAGGCGTGTTCGCAGGCCTTCTCATATCTCTCGTCCAAATTGTCACGACAATTCCAATCATCACGGAAGCCGAGACATATGAAAATCAAGCGGCAAGCTCTGCCGCAGATGATCATCATAGTGCACCCGCAGGTGCCGCCGCAACAGAAGCCCCCGCGGCTCACTCCCACGGCGACGAAGATTCTTGGGCCCCTGAAGATGGTGTTGAGAGATTAACCTATACCTTCCTTAGCAATGTTATTGCGGGCGTTGGTTTCGCATTGCTGCTTGGTGCTGCCATGACAATGCGAGGGCGGGCTATTACGGTACAATCAGGAGCTCTTTGGGGTGTATCTGGTTTTCTAGTGTTCTCTCTTTTGCCAGCTGCGGGATTACCACCAGAAGTTCCGGGAACCCAAGGCGCCCCTGTTGAACTTCGTCAGATGTGGTGGTTTTTAACCGTTGCTTGTAGCGCCGTTGCCCTCGCTTTGATCGCGTTCAAACCGTCTTGGATTTGGCGCGGTGTCGGTATTGCCCTATTGTTGGTGCCGCACGTAATCGGCGCGCCGCACCCTGAAGTGGCAAGTAGTACCGCGCCGGCAGCTCTGGCTGCTGAATTTGCAATTTTGACAATGATTTCGTCGGCAATTTTCTGGATTATGATTGGCAGTGTTTCTGGATTTATTTCGGAAAAATTTCAGTAGTAGTCTTGAAATCTATACATCTGTATACACATGTTGTGTCAGTTGAAGACATAACCTAGGTAGTTAGTTTATTTAAATGTTGAATTTTCTGTACAACAGATCTGCAAAAATCGGTGGGCTTATCGCCCTCGTGATTGCGTTCAATGTTTTCTCAACCCTTCCCATGTCACTGCAACACCCTGCAGAAGATAGTGCTGGTCACGAAATGGCTCTGAGTGCTGATGATTACTCTAGCATGCCGCTTATGGACATGCATGAACATGTAGAAATATGCGGAATGAAGACTTGCTCTGTTACCACAGAGAACTTCCATAAAGTTGATTTTGCGCTGATCAGCAGCGAGCTTGAATTTCCAAGTTTGCCTGAACGATTGGAGGGAGTCTCTCATAATCCTCCCTCGGAACCTCCTAAAGTATAATTTGTATTTTCCTGCATAGGTCGCCTGCAACAGCAGGAGATCTACCTATGCAAATTCTCAAATCCATACAAATTTAATCTCCCCGATATTCCATGAAAATGTTTGATATTTTCAGGTGCGGGGAGTCTTTAGGAATTCAAAAATGAAATTCAAAAATACGGCTATATCAACCCTATCCGCCATCTCATTTACAGCAATTAGTCTGCTGGCAACACCGGTCGCTTTCGCGTCTGGAAGCCATGATGACGGGCATGGGACGAAGAAATCCTCCATAGGAGTTGCTGGTAAGTTGGCAGATGTTGATCGGGTTATTGAGATCAAAATGTACGACAACTACTATGAGCCAGAGAAAATCCAGATTAAAAAAGGCGAGATCATTCGGTTCAAAATCACCAATGCGGGTGAATACGTCCACGAATTTAACATCGGAACATCAACCATGCATATGGAACATCAAGAAGAAATGATGATGATGATGGAACACGGTGTTCTGGAGGCTGACAAGATCAATCATGACATGATGAAGATGGACATGGGCGGCGGTAAAACAATGGATCACAATGATCCAAATAGTGTGCTTCTTGAGCCTGCGAAAAGTGCTGAGATTATTTGGAACTTCACGGATGCAGCTAAGCTGGAATTCGCCTGTAATGTGCCGGGTCATTACGACTCTGGGATGATGGGCGACGTGGTTTTTGATTAGTCATTTTGGCGCAATTCCTAAGGAGTTGCGCCTTTCTCGCATTTGAGAAGGAAAATTAGCATGCAAAATTTATTGCCGCAGGCCGCAAAGCTTGCCGTGATTGCAGCTGTTATGGCTGCCAATAGCTTCAGTGTTGCAGAAGCTGGAACCTACAATCTAACCGTTGATGAGGTGCAAATCGATACCGGAAACTTCATAAAAACCGGCATCGGATATAACGGAAGTTCGCCCGGGCCTGTTTTGAAATTAACAGAGGGCGAAAACGCGGTCATTAACGTGACCAACAATCTGGACGAGGTTACTTCCATCCATTGGCATGGGTTAATTCTGCCCTATCAAATGGACGGTGTCCCCGATATCAGTTACGCAGGTATCAAACCTGGAGAGACGTTCACATACAAATTTCCTGTAGTGCAGTCGGGCACATATTGGTTCCACAGTCATTCAGGCTTTCAAGAACCTGACGGGGCGTATGGTGCCATTACGATCGCGCCAAAACGGCGGGAGCCTTTCCGCTATGATCGCGACTATGTGGTGCAGTTGACCGACAAACATCCCCATTCGGGTGCTCGCATCATGCGGAACTTGAAAATGGTGCCCGATTATTACAACCGGAAACAACAAACCCTTGGTGATTTCTTCAGCGATGCAAAGAAAAACGGAATGTCTGCAACCGTTGATGATCGAATGAGCTGGGGTGCCATGCGGATGATGCCGACCGACGTTGAGGATCTACAAGGATTTACACCACTTATAAACGGGAAAGGCCCGGATCAAAACTGGACCGGTGTGTTTACGCCGGGCGAACGTGTCCGCCTGCGGTTCATCAATTCATCGTCAATGACTTATTTCGATATGCGTATTCCGGGATTGAAGATGACTGTGGTCGCGGCCGACGGTAATAATGTTCGGCCCGTTAAAGTTGACGAGTTGCGCATTGGTGTTGCTGAAACCTATGACGTTATTGTGCAACCCAAAGAAGATAAAGCGTTCACTATTTTCGGTGAAAGCATGGGACGAACTGCTTATGCTCGGGGCACATTAGCACCGAGGCTTGGAATGACGGCTGACGTTCCAGAAATGCGCACCAGTCCCCTGCTGACCATGGCGGATATGGGGATGGATCACAGCAATATGTCCGGCATGGATCATTCCAATATGAAAGGCATGACGTCTGGTGATATGAAGGGAATGGATCATTCCAATATGAAAGGCATGACGTCTGGTGATATGAAGGGAATGGATCATTCGAAAATGCCGGGGATGATGAAAAAAGCTAATCCCTTTTATGCCAAAGGCAGCGGCCTAGAGCCAGTTGCTGAAAATGGGGGGAAATTTTTATCTTACTCCGATTTGAAAGCGCAAAAACCGCTCTATAAAGATCGAGAAGCTACGCGCGAAATCGAGCTGCGATTGACCGGTAATATGGAGCGTTATATTTGGTCAATTAACGGCGTGAAATACGATGATGCCGATCCGATTGAACTGCAATACGGCGAACGGGTTAGATTTAAGTTTGTGAATGAAACCATGATGACCCATCCCATGCATCTTCATGGCATGTGGAGCATTTTGGACGTTGGCGCCGGCAAATGGGATCCGGTAAAACACACCATTAGCGTGGCGCCGGGGACCACGGTTTATTCAGAAACGGAAGTTGATGCAGAAGGACAGTGGGCCTTCCATTGTCATTTATCTTATCACGCGTCCGCGGGTATGTTCCGCAAAATAGTTGTTGTTGCAGGTCCAGACAAAACAGCTGAAACCACGCCGCAAGAAGGAGTAACGCAATGACTTTTCATCCGAAAAGAGCAATCGTTATTTTGGCGGCTGCATACAGTCTTGGATTTTCATCTCCTGTGATAGCGGAAGAGCTTATCTATGGTTTTCAAGCTGAAGAATTTGAGTATCGAGCAGGAGAAAACGGGGAGGATTTAGCCGTTTGGGAAATCGATGCTTTTGTTGGCTCAGATGAACTTAAGCTCCGTTTTGGAAGTAGCGCTGAATATGATCTGAATTCAGATAAATTCGAAACCCTATCAAGTCAGCTAGTATTGCAAACACCCATCTCAGATTTTTGGGATGCGAAGGCGGGGATACGTGCTGATACGCCTGATGGTAAAAATCGCTGGTATGGTGTTTTAGGTGTGGCAGGATTGGCACCACAATGGATTGAAGTGGATGCTGATCTGTATTTCAGTAACAAGGGGGATTTATCTGTGACCCTTGATGCAGAGTATGAATTGCTCCTAACCAATTACTTGATTTTGACACCTTCCGCACAAATTGAAGCAGCTTTTTCCAGTGATGAGGACGTTGGTGTTGGATCTGGAATCAACAGTACGGAACTTGGGTTGCGGTTGAGTTATGACGTTCTCGATCGTGCTATCTCGCCTTATATCGGTGTTGTGTATGAACGGGAATATGGACAAACGGCTAACATCTCAAAAAGCGAAGGTGAAGAGACAAGTGCTTGGCAGTTTGTCATTGGAACTAAGTTGTTATTCTAATTAGCTTTTGAATTGTCTGCGCTGGAGAAGCTGTATTGGCTTCTCCAGTATTCATCTTAACGAGGGAGAATAACGATGATTATCAAGGTCATTCACATAATGGGTCTGCTGCTTGCCGCGATCTTTATTAATCCAGTATGGGCCAGTAATAACAATGTTACCTACCAATCCGTTGATGTTCAGGCGGCAACATTGACACCGAGTGAAGATGGTTTGACGGCTATTCTTCGGTTTAAATTTCGGAATGAGACTCCTGAAACCATAATTTTACTGGGAGCCCTGACTGCCGAATTCGGAACATCTGAAATACTTGTAAAAGTGACGGATCAAAAAACTCAGAAGTTGGCTGCACTTTCTGTACCCAGTGAAGAGTTATTGGATTTAACAACAAATCACATTTTTATTAAGCTAGCTGGCGGAAAAATGCCTGCAAAGCCTACAAATGAAATGGCACTGCGTTTATTGTTAGCAAGTGGCGAACTTCCATTTGTCGCGCACGTTGAACCGTATCGCTCGCTGCGAGAAAAAAGGAAAATGAAATGAAAATAGTAGCTGCAATATTGGGAGTTATCGTTGTGGGAGCCCTTTTCTTTTATGGGTGGCATACGCCAAAGACAGAGACGGCCGTTAAGCCTGGCGCCTCAGTTTCTCCGGTCGTGCCTCCTGGTGTAACGGTTGCAGGCGATGAGCTGGGGCAACAGCTTTTTAAAGATAACTGTGCCGCTTGCCACGGTGTGAACGGAACAGGGTCAGAAAATGGTCCGCCCTTTATGCATAAAGTTTACGAGCCTAATCATCACGGTGATATGGCCTTTCAATTAGCGGCAAAGAACGGGGTGCGAGCGCACCATTGGAATTTTGGAAACATGCCGCCAGTTGCCGGTGTAACTGAGGAAGAGGTTACTGAAATTACCAAATTTATCCGTAAGCTGCAAAAGGCCAACGGAATATTCTAATGTACTGAACCATGTTTTGGTTGCTTTTAAGATTAGTCACATGTAAAAGCGCGGCAGGTGTTATGGGATGCCTGCCCGCTAAAGATGAATTCACCCGTTTCGGCGCCTCGTCGAATGTAACTGTTATGATTGCTATCACTACTTTTAAGTTGGTCCATGCGGGAAAGCCAATGATACTTAGGAGTAATTGTGATCATGAATAGATCCATTGAAGAACTTAAAATACGCGCGAATAAACTGCAAAAGTCCATTGCCGCAGGCGATCCACTTGCGTTGAAACGGTTGCGCAAAACGACTGTTCCCAAAGAAGATATCAAACGTAAAACGTGTTTAAATGTGTTGGCTATGGAGCTTGGCTTTACCGATTGGAATATGGCCAAGTCATATCTGGAAGGGGACGCTGCTGCGAGTGAAGGCCGAGGAACTTACTGGTATTCACCTAAATGTTCCACATTGTTAAATCACTGGTTTGCAGATTATACTGAAGCCCGTGAATTTCTTGCCAAGAGTTCTAGTTATTTCTTACTGCCCTATAAAAATCAATTTCTAGTAGTGGATACTGACTATTTAAAAATGATTGATCTTTGGGTTGCTGGGAATGGCCATTGGCAAGCGCTTGGACGAGATGCTGTTGCAGGATACGGAAGCCATCCGTGGCATGAATTAACCTGGTTACGAGTGAACAGCCTCCGCGTCTAACAGCCCTGAAGCCCTTCAGTATTCTGGAGGGTTTTTTATTTTAGGGGGGTAGGTGTAAACGGGGGAGCGGCAATTCGGATATTCGAACTGTTGAATAATGGTGAATTATTTCAGAGCCCAGTGAAGCTGTCCTGTTGGTTGAAAGTTTACGTTGACGTTCACGTAAGTGAGCCATATAGTTCGGATAACAGAATAAAATCCCTTAATGCGCATATAGTTCGTTTGCGAACTTCGGAATGGGGGCTTCGGTCTTGGCTGCTAATATATGGGGGTATATTAGCGCTCGTTTGACTGCAAAATGTCAAAAGGCCGGAGCTACCCAACCTCTTCCAAATGTTACTAAGTTTTAAAAAAAATAAAAACAAGAAGGCACCACTCATCGTGAGAGGTAAGCCAAATAGAGCGAGACATAATTATGACTGATCATTTGTTAGTGCGCCAAGAGGGCGCTGTTGCCTATCTTACGTTAAACCGACCAGAAGTGCGGAACGCAATGTCTATTGAAATGCGAACGGCACTTATCGATGAGGTTATGCGTGTTGAGCAAGATCCCACGATCCGCTGCGTGGTCCTTGAGGGAGCTGGCGGGCATTTTATGGCGGGCGGCGATGTAAAATCTTTTAAAGAGTTTGCTGAACTGCCAGCGGCAGAGCGGCGAGCCTATTTTGAAAAACGCATTCATACAATTCATCCCATGATAATCGCCCTGCAACGCATGGCAAAGCCTGTTATTGCCAGTGTCCGGGGCGGAGCCGCCGGGGCAGGCCTTTCCTTCATGTTGGCTTGCGACATGGCTATTGCCGCTGATGATGCGTTCTTTAAATTATCATATTCGGCAATCGGTACCAGTCCAGACGGGTCCGGCTCTTATTATTTGCCAAGGTTGGTGGGAGTGAGGAAGGCAATGGAAATCGCTATGTTGGGTGATCGCTTTGAGGCTGCTGAAGCAAAAGATCTAGGTTTGGTAAACTGGGTGGTCCCAGCTGACGATTTGAAAGCCGAGACAGCAAAGATTGCCAACCGTCTTGCAAGCAGTGCGACAGTTGCCCTTGGCAATATCAAAGAGCTTATCCATTCCTCGCACGGCAACAGCTTGCAACAGCAGCTTGCAATGGAAGCCGAAAAATTCGCAGACTGTGCAGCATCAGATGATTGGGTTGAAGGGGTCATGGCGTTTAATGAAAAGCGCAAACCTGAATTTAAGGGGCAATGAATTTCAATTGAATTGCAGTAGTTTGGGTTGCCTCCGCCCAATCTATTACATCAGTTGACATCTAGAGCTATAGCGCTAAACTGTACGCTTATCGGAATTCTATTCCGTAAGTCGAATTTTGGAGATTGCATTGGAAAAAACAGTAGCTCGATCAGATGGTCCGATGGTTCTTCCTCGTGCGTTCGCGTTATTACGTTTATTGGCAAGCGTTCCGCAAGGGCTAAATCTATCTGATATTTCTGCGCGCTTAGATGTTCCTAAAAGCTCACTGTCTGCAACACTTAAGGCCATGACAGAGCAGGAGTTTTTGTTGCGGCATGGGTCATTATATCATTTGGGTTCAGCGTCGTTTTCTTTGGCATCCGTTATCCTTGCAGGCCGTTCCATTCGCCAAATCGCAAGGCCGTACCTTGAGCAAACAATGGAGGAATGCGGCGAGACTGTTCTTCTGGCTGTTCTAGACACAGATATGAAGGCGGCCTCTTATGTGGATATTGTTGAATCTCCAAAATCCGTTCGCTTCTCAGTGTCCATCGGAACGCGCCGGCCGTTATACGCGAGTGCTTGCGGTCGTTTGCTTTTGGCTTATGAGACGGAGGCCCATCGAAGCCAATATCTGGAGACCGTGAATTTGGAAGCGGTAACAGATAAAACTGTCGTTGAACGAGGCGCTTTATCGGCTGTTTTGGCGGATATTTATAAGAACGGCGTCTCCATAACTCTTGGTGATTATTCTCCAGATTCTGCTGGATTTGCAGCACCAATTTTTAACTCTGACGGTGAGGTTGTTGCGGCTTTGGTTATCGCTGTTCCAATTTCTAGGGGTCTTAGAGAGAAAGATCGTTTTCGGGAGGTTGCTATTCAATCAGCCCATAAAATATCTAAAGTCCTAGGCCACAAATAAGAAGAATAACGAGTTGAAAGTGTATGTCCCCACTTATTCGTAAATGAGGCCGTCAAAATGAGAATTCAAGCGACAAAAACATTGACTGAATTCATGTAAATTGTTTTAATAACCGAACAAAGTGCGAATAAACGTACAAAAAAATGCAACGTCTTTTCGATGTATCCTGAAAATCAAATAATAAAGACAGGAATTAGATATGATTAATCCAATGAGCCTTGAGGGGCAAAATGTAATTGTGACGGGTGCCGCCCAAGGTATCGGTGAAGCGGTATCCAAGCTTATCGTTAATCTTGGTGGTCGTGCCATTATGGTTGACTTGAAGGAAGACAAACTGGGTGCGCTTGTTGATGAATTGGGGGCTGAAAACGCAGAGTACCATGTTGGTTCGGTTGCTGATCCAGGGTTTGTACAAAAAATGGTCGACACAGCAGTTGCAAAAAATGGATCAATTAATGGTCTTGTGAATAATGCTGGTATTGTCCGTGCGGCGATGCTGAACAAAATGCCTATCGATACATGGCAGCAAGTTATTGATGTTAATTTGTCTGGTGTATTCTACTGTTTGCAAGCCGTTGGTCGCCATATGTATGAGCGCGCAAAATCTGGGGATACAAGCCCATCTTCAATTGTTAATATTTCATCAGACGCAGGCCGCCGCGGAACAATTGGTCAGATTAACTACGGTGCAGCAAAGTCAGGCGTTATGGGACTTACAATGAGTGCCGCTCGCGAATATGGATCAAAGCAGATTCGCGTGAACTCGGTTTGTTTTGGTGTCGTTGAAACTGAAATGACCGAAACAATTCGGTCTGAAAAGTTCCGTGATGGTGTTATGGCGCAGGTTCCAATGGGCCGTTTTTCAACTCCAAAAGAAGTGTCTGAGCCAGTTGTTTTCTTGCTGTCTCCTGCATCAAGCTACATCACAGGTCAGCATCTATCTGTTAATGGCGGTTATACAATCGGCGTTTAGTTTGTGCTCTCAACGAGCGCAATTAGTGAGCTAATCGGATAATAAGAATAGAGATTTCGCGTGGGGACGTGGACCTCAATAATAATAAATGATCCGATTAGCTCTTTATATTTTCGGCCACTTGCGGTTGCAAGAGGCCTGTTTTACATTGGGAGTGTTGATGCTATGAGCATTGATTTCACGCCAGAACAGCAAATGATCAAAGATAATGTTGCTCGTATCTGCGCAAAATTTCCGGACAGTTATTGGCTTGATCGGGACACAGACGGCGTTTTTCCAGAAGATTTTTGCCAAGCCATCGTTGAGGGCGGATTTATGGGCATTGCCATGCCTGAAGAGTACGGCGGAAGTGGTCTTGGTCTTAAAGAAGCTGCGATTATGGTTCAGACAATCACTGAATCAGGAGCGGCTAATGCAGGTTTCGCTGCTATTGCCATTAACATATTTGGTTTAAATCCGGTTGTAGTGTTTGGCACAGAAGAGCAGAAAAGTAAGTGGTTGCCACGCATCATTAACCGGGAGGACGTTGCCTGTTTTGCTGTGACTGAACCTAATACTGGCCTTGATACAACCCGCCTGACAACCCGTGCGGTTGATAAAGGGGATCACTATCTGGTAAATGGCGAAAAAATATGGACGTCAACGGCTCAACAGGCCAACAAAGTTCTTCTGATTGCTCGCACCAAACCTGAAAGTGAGACGGAAAAACCTATTGATGGTCTCTCGCTGTTTTATACAGATATCAACCGTGACAATATTGAAATTCGCCCCATCGAAAAAATGGGCCGTAAATGTGTTGATTCCAATATGTTCTTTATCAATGATCTGAAGGTTCCAAAAGAGGATCTTATCGGTGAAGAGGGTAAGGGGTTCCGGTATCTTTTGCATGGTCTAAATGCAGAACGTATATTAATAGCGGCTTCTCTTGTGGGTATTGGCAGATGCGCAATAGACAGGGCAGCGCAATATGCTCGCGATCGCGTTGTTTTTGGTCGCCCAATTGGTAAAAACCAATCCATCCAACATCCGCTCGCGGCCTCTTGGGCACAGCTTGAGGCGGCTAATCTGATGGCATTTCGGGCGGCGGAAATCTATGATTCTGGCCGTGAATGCGGCAAGGAAGCCAACGCTGCTAAATACTTGTCCGGGGAAGCAACATTTGAAGCGTGTACAAATGCAGTCATGACCCATGGCGGAATGGGGTATTCAAAAGAATTTCATGTTGAGCGGTATCTGCGGGAGTGTTTGATCCATCGTCTGGCGCCAATTAGCCCGCAAATGATTTTGAATTATATTTCGGAACGTGTTTTGGATTTACCAAAATCTTACTGAGTTGTCGGAAAAAATAAGAATAATAAGGGGGTCCCATGGGACGCAGCAGCAAGGCCTATATCGCAGGTGCTTTTGAGCATCCGACGCGGAAAGCCGTAGATAAGACAATTGCGCAGCTTCATGCCGAAGTTGCGCTGGGAGCCTTGCAAGATGCAGGGCTGACTAAAGACGATGTGGACGGCTACTTCTGTGATGGAGATGTGCCGGGCCTTGGCGGTTTGTCTATGGCCGAATATATGGGGCTTAACCTCAAATATATTGATTCAACTGAAACCGGTGGATCCTCTTATGTTTTGCATGTGGGGCACGCGGTGGACGCGATTGCCGCTGGTAAATGTAGCGTTGCTCTAATTACGCTGGCAGGTCGACCAAAAGCTGAAGGTGTTGTGTCATTGGCCGCGCGAGATGGGGATGGTGGCAAGCTCCCTGAACGCGGATTTGAAATTCCATATGCGCCCGTTATTACCAATATGTACGGGATGGCGGCCATGCGTCATATGTATGAATATGGTACGACAAGCGAACAACTAGCTTGGATCAAGGTAGCGGCCTCTCATCATGCACAACATAACGAACGGGCCGTGCTGCGCGATGTTGTAACGGTTGAAGATGTTGTGAACTCACCGATGATTTCAGATCCTCTTCACCGCCTTGATTGTTGCGTCATAAGTGATGGCGGCGGGGCGCTGATTATTGTTAGCCCTGAAATCGCAAAAACGCTTGGTGATCGCTGCGTTAAAGTTCTGGGATCGGGCACATCCATCGGCCATCTAAATGGCGGAAAGTTTGATCTGACCTACACTGGGGCCGCCGTTTCAGGCCCGATTGCGTTTGAAGAAGCTGGCCTGAAGCCTGCCGATATTGATTACGCATCCATTTATGACAGTTTTACAATCACAGTGTTGGAAACTATCGAAGACCTTGGGTTTTGCGCCAAAGGTGACGGCGGGAAATTCGTCTCTGATGGGAACCTAATTTCTGGTGTTGGCAAGCTCCCGTTCAATACCGATGGCGGGGGACTTTGCAATAACCATCCGTCAAACCGGGGCGGTATGACAAAAGTTGTGGAAGCAGTTCGTCAGCTCCGCGGCGAAGCCCATCCAGCTGTCCAAGTTCCAGATTGTACCCTCGCATTAGCCCACGGTACCGGCGGCCAAATTTCCGCCCGTCACGGCAGCGCAACCGTTATTTTGGGAAGGAATGACGCATGAGTAACCCAGAACGCACTTATGTAGACCCCAGCATTAATATGGAAACAGAAGCCTATTGGGAGGGAACAGCCCAAGGAAAACTCCTTCTCAAAAGATGTTGCTCTTGCGGGGAAACTCATTTCTACCCACGGGCAATTTGTCCTCATTGTCTCAGCAGTGATACCGAATGGTTTGAGGCTAGCGGCAAAGGCAAAATTTATTCATACTCCATCATGCGCCGAGCAAAAATCCCATATGTCATGGCGTATGTTACCCTTGATGAGGGGATTACGATGATGACGAATATTGTCGAAAGTGATTTCGATGATGTTGCTGTGGATAAAGCGGTTGAGGTGACTTTCAGAAAAACTGAAAGCGACCACTCCCTCCCTGTTTTTCGGCTAAGTTAGGAGGCGCAAATGATTAAACCGCTTGAAGGCGTAAAGGTCATCGATCTTTCCAATATGCTTATGGCACCCTATACCACTCAAATTTTGGGTGATATGGGAGCTGAAGTGATAAAAATCGAAGCCCCAGCCGGCGATCCTGTGCGCGGTATCGGTCCGCAGCGTAATGCGGGAATGGGGGCGATCTATCTCAATGTAAATCGCAGTAAGCGTAGCATTGTTCTGGATTTGAAGGATCCTGCAGGATTGCAAGCTGCCTTTGATTTGATCAAGGATGCCGATATTCTGGTTTATAACCGCCGCCCACAAGTAATGGCGCGTCTTGGTCTTTCTTACGAAGAGGTTTTAAAGGTTAATCCAAGTATTATTTATGCCGGTCTGTTTGGTTATGGTCAGAACGGACCCTACGCCAAGAAACCTGCATTTGATGATCTTATACAGGGCGCTGTTGCCGTACCGTCGCTCGCGCATATGGCCGATGGTAGTGATCCAACCTATGCACCCACAGCCATCGTTGATCGCGGTGTTGGGCTTTGGGCTGTCGGGCAGATTATGGGGGCTCTTTTCCATCGAACAAAAACGGGCGTTGGCCAAAGTATTGACATGCCCATGTTCGAAATGATGGCGAGTTTCGTGCTGGCCGATCATATGGCTGGACACACGTTTGAGCCTGCTGAGGGGCCAATTGGCTACGCACGGATGCTGAACCCGGATCGGCGACCTTATCGCACAAAAGATAATTATGTTTGCGTTATGGTTTATACCGATAAGCATTGGCGGTCGTTCTTTAAGGCGTTGGGACGAGACGGGGAAATGGAAAGCGATCCTCGTTTCGCCAGCATGACAACACGGACGGAAAATATCGCTGAAATATATGCTGAACTTGCCGAGTTGCTTAAAACTCGAACAACGGCAGAATGGTTGCAACTGTTTGACGATGCCGATATTCCAGCCATGCCCCTGAATACTCCCGATGATTTGGTCAATGATCCACATTTGAAGGCTGTTGGTTTTTTCAATGAAGTTGACCATCCAACGGAGGGAAAACTTCGGGATATGGCGGTTCCGGCTTATTGGTCAGAAACTCAGCCAGGGCCAACGCGGCACGCCCCTTGTCTTGGGGAACATAGTACAGAGATTTTGAGCGAAATTGGGTATAGCGAAGAGCAAATTTCTAAGATGCTTGAAGCAGGCGTTACCACCCAGTTTGCCAGTTAAAATTAAAAAGGGAAAAGATAATGTCCGGTTTATATTATGAAGAATTTGAA
>Ga0105357_10000462_pt1 | contig 21371 bp, 20 predicted proteins | sample GOMGulsemesocosm_4_FD_83660 | JGI IMG/M metagenome (GOLD analysis project Ga0105357, IMG submission 83660) | Methane-oxidizing microbial communities from mesocosms in the Gulf of Mexico - GOM15B Gulf of Mexico | ecosystem: Environmental > Aquatic > Marine > Cold seeps | place: USA: Gulf of...
AGGCAACTGCCGAAGGCGCGCCCTATGACGAGGAAGCCTTCCTCCGCCTGCTGCGGCTGGCGCAGATGGGCTGCGCGCAGATCTTCAAGGCGCAGGACGAGGCAACTCGCAAATGACGCGCCGGCTCGGTTCGGGCTCGCTCGTGATTGCCACGCATAACGCCGGCAAGCTGAAAGAGATTTCCGCGCTGCTCGAACCGCATGGCATGAAATGCCTGTCGGCCGGGTCGCTGGGTCTGCCCGAACCGGCCGAAACCGGCACCACCTTCGTCCAGAACGCGATGCTCAAGGCACGCGCAGCGGCGGAGGCGTCGGGCATCGTCGCGCTCGCCGACGACAGCGGCCTGTCGGTCGCTGCGCTCGGCGGGCGGCCGGGCGTCTATACCGCCGACTGGGCCGAACGGCAGTGGTTCGAAGGCGATCCGGGCCGCGACTGGTACATGGCGATGGGCAAGGTCGAGGGGCTGTTGCAGGAACAGGGCGCGGATGTAGACCGGTCCTGCGCGTTCCACTGCGTGCTGGCACTGGCATGGCCCGATGGCGAGCACGCAGTCTATGAAGGCACCGTGCCGGGCACCCTCACCTGGCCGCCGCGCGGCGCGATGGGCTTCGGTTACGACCCGGTGTTCGTGCCCGAGGGCAGCGAGCAGACCTTTGCCGAAATAGACCCCGCGGACAAACATGCCATCAGCCACCGCGCGGATGCATTCGCGAAGCTGGTGGCGGAGCAGTTCGGCTAAGCCTCAGTAGGGCTTCTGCCCCCAGATGTTGCCGGCGGGCCAGTAGCGGCAGACCAGTACATCGTTGCCCGCGGCAGTAGCGACGGCGCACCCCACTTCCTGCGTGTCGCGCCAGACCACCTGCGTGTAATGCCCGACATCCGCCCAATTACCGGTGTGCGAGATATCGGGGAAGCGGGCGTGGCGGTAATGCCGTTTTTCGGCGATGAACATGTCGACCATGGTCTCGATCGGCCAGTGACCGGCGGTCCCCATCCAGAGGTTTTCGCCCGTCCGGTTGCGCTGGCGGCTGTCGGCATGCTGGAGCCGGCCGATGCGCGAGAGATGCTGTGCCCATTCCTCCGCCTCGCGTTCGAGATGGACGTTCCACTTGAGCGGCTGGAGACGCAGGCGATGGCGCTCCTCATTATGCGCGCGCAGGATCCGCGCGGCGAGGTGCCGATCGGTCGCAGTGTGCAGCGCGCGGGAGTGGGTGAAGGCGCCATTCGCCGCTGCGGGAGTCGACGAACCGCTTGCAGCGAGGCCCAAGGCCATGGCACACGCCACGGACAAAGCACCGAACCACGGCATTCTGCGATTTCCTACGCTCTTCATGCGTCGGGCAAATCGGTTACGATCGTTAAGATTGGGTAAACTCACAATTGGCCCGCGCGCTCTACATTCACTGGCCTTTCTGCATCGCAAAATGCCCCTATTGCGACTTCAACAGCCATGTCCGGAAAACTGCGGAGACCGCCGTCTGGAAAGACGCGCTCATAGCGGACATGCGCCATGAGCATGTTCAGGCAAATTCTGAAGAACCGCTGACAAGCATCTTTTTCGGCGGCGGAACACCGTCTCTGATGCCGCCCAGCCTGGTGGCTGAACTGATCGCCGAAGCCGATCGGTTGTGGGGTTTCGATCCCGCTGTCGAGATCACACTTGAAGCCAATCCCAGCAGCGTGGAGGCTGCCAATTTCGCCAATCTGGCCATGGCCGGGGTCAATCGGGTGTCGCTTGGCGTTCAGAGCCTGCACGATGAGGCGTTGCGTTTCCTCGGCCGGCTGCATGGCGCAAGCGAAGCACTGCAGGCGCTGGAAGTCGCACAGCGGCATTTCAAACGCGTTTCGATAGATCTCATCTATGCCCGCCCCGGTCAGACCGAGGCCGATTGGCACGCCGAGCTGGGCCGCGCGCTTGCGCTCGGTACCGACCATATGTCGCTCTACCAGCTGACGATCGAACCCTCGACACGGTTTGCCACCGATGTCCGCCAGGGGATCTTCGCACCGCTGGAAGACGACCCGGCAGCCGATCTCTTCGCCCTCACCCGCGAAATGACCGAGGCGTCGGGACTGCCCGCCTACGAGACCAGCAATCATGCCCGTCCCGGCCAGGAGAGCCGCCACAACCTGACATATTGGCGTTATCTCGACTATATCGGGATCGGACCCGGCGCGCATGGCAGGCGCTGCGACACCGCCACAGTGCGCCACCGCAAGCCCGAGAACTATCTGGGCGCATTCGCAGCGCAGCAGCACGGGATCGCCGAGGCGCGGCCGCTGGGGCGCAGCGAACAGGCGAGCGAGGCGCTGCTGATGGGGCTGCGTCTGCTCGAAGGCGTCGATCTCGCGCAGCTGGCGCAGCGCTTCGGTGCGCAGCCCGAAACGCTGATCGACGATCGCAAGCTGGCACTCTACCGCGATCTGGGCATGGCGTGGTCCGACGGGCCGCGGATCCGTGTCACGCCGCGCGGAATGCCGGTGCTCGACGCGCTGCTCGGCGAGCTGGTCCAGGCTGACCTCGTAACCTCATGAACGGCGCCGACATGCTCGCGGCCTGGCACGACCATCTGGCCCTCGGGCTGCGGCGCTCGCCGCACACGGTACGGGCCTATGGCACGGCGGCGCAGCGGCTGCTGACGCGGATGGATCTGGCGACCTGGGACGAGGTAGCCCGATTGCCGGCAACGCGGTTGCGCACGCATCTGGCATCGCGCCGGGCGGACGGGCTTTCCAATGCCTCCGCCGCGCGCGAACTGTCTGCGCTCAAGGGGTTCATCGCCTTTGCCCGCGCGCAGGCTGGCCACGCGGTGTCCGAACCCCCGCGGCTGCGCGGTCCGCGTATTGCGAAGGGACTGCCGCGCCCGGTAACGCCCGACGATGCGGTCGGGCTGGCCGATACGGTTGCCGAACTGGCGAGCGACGATTGGATCGGCGCGCGCGATCGCGCGGTCTTGCTGCTGCTCTATGGTGCAGGCCTGCGGATTGCCGAAGCGCTGTCGCTGACCGGCGCCGACCTGCCGCTGGGCGAACGGCTGACCGTGACCGGCAAGGGCGGCAAGCAGCGCGTGGTCCCGTTGCTCCCGATCATTCGCGAGGCGGTGGCCGATTATGTCGCCCGGTGCCCGTGGCCACTGGCCCAGTCGGAGCCGCTGTTCCGCGGTGCGAAGGGCGGCGCACTGTCACAGGGCGTGCTGCAGAAAGCGACCGCGCGGGCGCGCAGGGCGCTCGGCCTGCCCGATAGCGCCACGCCGCATGCGCTGCGCCACAGCTTCGCCACGCATCTGCTGGGCGCCGGGGCCGATCTCAGGAGCCTGCAGGAACTGCTGGGCCATGCCAGCCTGGGATCGACGCAGATCTATACCAAGGTCGATGCGGCCACCTTGCTCGATACCTATCGCAAGGCCCATCCGCGCGAACAGGACTAGCGCTCCGCGCGCGGTTTCCAGGTCACGACCCGCCAAGCATAGCCAGCCAGCGTCAGGCCGAGCAGGCCGAGGGTGATCCAGCCGAGCACCTCTTGCGATTCGGCGAGCCATACCGCCAGCCGCCGTCCGCTCTCGACCAGCAGCAGGTTCCAGATGAAGGCCCCGGCAAAGGTGAAGCCGAGGAACCGCCACAGCCCCATATGCGCTAGTCCCGCCGGCAGCGAGATCATCGTGCGAAACACCGGGGTGAAGCGGAACACGAAGACGACCCAGGGCCCGTGCCGCTGGAAGAACCCCTGCGCGCGTTCGACATCCTGCCACTCCATCGTCAGCCAGCGCGCCCAGCGGTTGACGAAGGGTTCGAGCCGCGTGCGCCCCCAGTGGTCGCCCAGCCAGTACCAGACGTAATTGCCCGCGGTCGAACCGACCGTGCCGACGATCATCAGCGGCCAGAAATCCATCGTTCCGCGCGATACCGCGACCCCGCCCAGCCCCATGATCACTTCGGACGGGATCGGCGGGAAGATGTTCTCGACTGCCATGAGCAGGAAAATGCCCAGCAGCCCGCCCTGCTCGATCGCGCGGAGGATAAATTCGTGCATAGGTGCCCTAACGGCCCGGCCGCGCCAACGGTCCTACATCGCCGCATGGCGGCGTTCGATGGCATCCCAGATCAGGCCCGCACTGTCGGTCTCGTTGAACTTGTCGATCGCGACGATGCCGGTCGGCGAGGTGACGTTGATCTCGGTCAGCCATTTGCCTCCGATCACGTCGATGCCGACGAAGACCAGCCCGCGCCGTTCGAGCTCGGGGCCCATCGCCGCGCAGATTTCTTCCTCGCGCGCGGTCAGCGTTGCCGCTTCCGCATGGCCGCCCTGCGCAAGGTTCGAACGGAACTCGCCTTCACCCGGGAAGCGATTGATCGCGCCGACGAATTTGCCATCGACCAGCACGATCCGCTTGTCGCCTTCGCTGACTTCGGGGAGGAACGGCTGGACCATGTGCGGTTCGGGCCAGGTCTGGTCGAACACTTCGGACAGCGCGGACAGGTTGGTGCCCTGCTCGTCGATGCGGAAGATCGCCTTCCCGCCATTGCCATGCAGCGGCTTCACCACCACCGAACCGTGGCGTTTCTGGAAGTCGCGCAGATCGTCGAGATGCCGCGCGACCAGCGTCGGCGGCATGAACCGCGCGTAATCGAGCACGAACATCTTTTCCGGTGCATTGACCACTTCGCGCGGATCGTTTGCCACCAGCGTGGTGCCCTTGAGCCGGTCGAGCAGCAGCGCAGCGCTGATATAGCCGAGATGGAACGGCGGATCCTGCCGCATCAGCACAACGTCGCTATCCTGCGCCAGATCGATCCGGCGCCGTTCCCCGACGGTGTAATGGTCGCCCTCGACCCGCTGGACCGTCACCGGCGCGGCATGCGCGGTGATCCGCCCGCGGGGCGTGCCGTCGCTTTCATAGGCCAGGCTGGTGACATCGTAATGCCACAGCTCGTGGCCGCGTGCCTGCGCGGATAGCATCAGCGCAAACGAACTGTCGCCCGCGATCCTGATGCTTTCGAGCGGGTCCATCTGGATGGCAACGCGGAGCGACATGCACTTACCTTTCGCTTGGCGTGTCCGGGCGTCGCCGGGCACGGTAGGGAATTCCGGCTGGCCCGCTCACCACCCGCTGCGCACCGGACGCGCAAGCGGAGCTCAGGGCTGCCATGCGTTGGCGATGTGGCGAGGGAAGCTGCCCGGTGCAAGCAGGATCACGTCGAGCCGGATATCTTCGCCGCTTCCGGCATAGCGATGCGCCACCGCTTCCACGGCAGCGGCCACGCGCGACAGCCGGTGTTCGTCGACTGCGTGATCGAGATCGGCGCGCCGGCGGCGCCACTTCACTTCGACGAAGGCGATCACCCCGCCTCTTCTGGCGACGATGTCGATCTCGCCCGCCGGTGTCTTGACCCGCCGGTCGAGGATTTGCCAGCCTTTGGCCCTGAGCCAGACCGCAGCGCGGGTTTCGCCGTCGCGGCCGCGTTTCTCGGCCAGCCTGCGCGTCATTCGGACCGCAGTTCCAGCGCCCTGGCGTAGAGTTCCTTGCGATCGAGCCCGGTCGCTTTCGCCACTTGCCCCGCGGCCTGCGACGGCTTGAGCGTGCGCAGTGCATCGGCGAGCAATTGTTCGGCGTATTCGGGGCTGGCCACGCGCTCGGGCGGCGGCCCGACCAGCAGTACGATCTCGCCCTTCGGGGGATGCGCCTCGTAATAGGCGATCAGGCCGTGCGGCAGGCCGGGGCGAAGTTCCTCGTGCAGCTTGGTCAGCTCGCGCGCCACGGCGACATTGCGGTTGGGCAGCGCCTCGGCGATGGCAGCCAGCGACTTGGTCAGTCGCGGTGCGGTTTCATAGAACACCAGCGTCGTGTCGACATCGGCCAGTTCCTCCAGCGTTTCGCGCCGCGCCTTGTCCTTGTTCGGCAGGAAGCCGGCGAAAAGGAAGCGGTCGTTGGGCAGTCCGCTGAGCGCGAGCGCCGTGACCGCGGCGCAGGCGCCGGGCAGCGCGGTCACCGGAATACCCTCGGCGCGGCAGTCGTTGACGAGGCGATAGCCGGGATCGGAAACCATCGGCGTGCCCGCATCGCTGACCAGCGCGACCGCGCGATCGCGCATCGATTCGACCAACCGGGTGCGGTCGCGGTGTTCGCTGTGGTCGTCATAGCGCCACATCGGCTTCGATATCCCCAGATGCTTGAGCAGCTTGCCGGTGACGCGCGTATCCTCGCACGCGACCCCGTCGCAGCGGCGCAGCACGTCGACCGCGCGCAATGTGATATCCCCTAGGTTGCCGATCGGGGTGGCGACGATATAGAGCCCGGGTGTAAGGGCAGTTTCGGGAGGGGGCGCATCTGTCACCCCCCTCCTTTGAACCAAGAATGAGGGACGCGGCAAGATGAAGCGCTGGACTATCGACCGCCGGGCAATGGTAACCGTGGGGCTGGCCGCCCTGCTGGGGGCCTGTTCGGTCATTCCCAAGGGCGCCGACCGCGCCGGACCGGTGGTCACCACGCCGACCCCCGAACCGACCCAGAGCCTGCCGAGCGACGAAACGCGCCACCGCATCGCGCTGCTGGTGCCGATGTCGGGCACCAACGGCGCCGTGGGCCAGTCGATCGCCAACGCCACCACCATGGCGCTGCTCGACACCAATGCCAGCAATCTGCGGATTACCAGCTACGATACCGCCAAGGGCCCCGAAGCGGCAGCGCGCCAGGCGATCGCCGAGGGCAACAAGCTGATCCTCGGCCCGCTGCTCGGGTCGAACATCCCGTCGATCACCGCCACGGCGCGGGCGGCGGACGTCCCGGTCATTTCCTTCTCGAACGATACCGGCGCGGCCGGACCCGACGTGCTGATCATGGGGCACATTCCCGAGCAATCGATCATGCGCACCGTGCAATATGCGCGCAGCCGCGGATCGCAGAATTTCGCCATCATCGCTCCCGATGGCGAATATGGCGCCCGTGCCGAGGAGGCCGCCCGCCGCGCGGTGGCGGCCTATGGCGGCACCATGGTGTGGACCGAACGCTACGCCCGCGGCAATACGTCGATCGTCAGCGCCGCCGAACGGCTCAAGGCGCATGGCGGGTACGACACAGTGCTGATCGCCGACGGCGCGCGTCTTGCGGCACAGGCAGCCGGCGTGCTCAAGCCGCGTGCCGGCGGCACACCGCAATTGCTCGGCACCGAATTGTGGAGCGGCGAAGGCTCGGTAACGCGGGCCTCCGCGCTGCGCGGGGCGCTGTTCTCGGCCGTGTCCGACAATCGCTACAAGCGGTTCGTCGACAGTTACGAGGCGCGCTTCGGCAGCCAGCCCTATCGCATCGCCACGCTCGGCTATGACGCGGTGTTGCTGACGCTGCGCGTGGCGCGCGACTGGCGCGTCGGCCGCGATTTCCCCGACCGGGCGCTGCGCAGCGAGGACGGTTTCCTCGGTCTCGACGGCGCCTTCCGCTTCGGCCCCAACGGCCTCGTCGAACGCGCCTTCGAGGTCCGCGAGGTCCGTGACGGTGCGGTCGTGGTGGTCGAGAACGCCCCGGCCCGTTTCTGACCTCGGTCCCGTCCCGATGGACGCGGCCCGCGCGCCCCGGCCTCGGTACGGTGGGTAAATCCGGCCGCGCCGCTTGTAAGGCAGCGGCCTAGAGCGGTATTCCTGCAGCATGTCCGACGATCTGTTCGAAAACACGCCCACGTCCAGCGGCGATTACGACGCTTCCTCGATCGAGGTCCTCGAGGGGCTCGAACCTGTCCGGCGGCGTCCGGGCATGTATATCGGCGGGACCGACGACCGCGCGCTGCACCATCTCGTGGCCGAAGTGCTCGACAACGCGATGGACGAAGCCGTAGCCGGGCACGCGACACGGATCGAACTGCGGCTCGAGGAAGGCAATCGCGTCGTCGTCAGCGACAACGGGCGCGGCATCCCGGTGGGTGAACATCCCAAATATCCGGGCAAGTCGACGCTCGAGGTGATCCTCTCGACACTGCACTCGGGCGGCAAGTTCTCGGGCAAGGCCTATGCCACCAGCGGCGGCCTGCATGGCGTCGGCGTATCGGTGGTGAACGCGCTGTCGAGCGATACGCGCGTCGAAGTGGCACGCGACAAGCAACTCTACGCACAGAAATTCTCACGCGGCGAAACGCTCGGGCCGATCGAACAGCTCGGCCCTACCCCCAACCGCCGCGGAACCACGGTCAGCTTCGTGCCCGACACCGAAATTTTCGGCGACCGGCAGTTCAATCCGAAGAAGCTGTTCAAGCTGGCGCGCTCGAAAGCCTATCTCTTCGCGGGGGTCGAAATCCGCTGGAAATGCGCCCCCAGCCTGACCAGCGACGATGTCCCCGCCGAAGCGGTGTTCAAATTCCCCGGCGGCCTTGCGGACCACCTGGCCGAACAGCTCGGCGGTCGCGAATGCGTCACCGCGCAGCCCTTTGCCGGCACGCAGGATTTTCCCGACGAGGCCGGGCGCGTCGAATGGGCGATCGCCTGGCCGCTCTATTCGGACGGGTCGACCAGCTGGTATTGCAACACCGTGCCCACCCCCGACGGCGGGACGCATGAACAGGGCCTGCGCGCTGCGCTGACCAAGGCCCTGCGCGCCTTCGGCGAGCTGACCGGCGCGAAGAAGGCGAAGGACCTGACCGCCGACGACGTCATGGTGGGTGCCGAAGTCATGCTCTCGGTTTTCATCCGCGATCCGCAGTTCCAAAGTCAGACCAAGGACCGGCTGACCTCGCCCGAAGCGGCACGGCTGGTCGAGAACGCAGTCCGCGACCATTTCGATCATTTCCTGTCGGACAATATGGACCGCGGCAAGGCGCTGCTCGGCCAGGTCATGGAGCGCATGGACGAGCGCCTGCGGCGCAAGCAGGAACGCGAGATCAAGCGCAAGACCGCGACCAATGCCAAGAAGCTGCGCCTGCCCGGGAAGCTGACCGATTGTTCCGGCGAAGGCGAAGGCGAGACCGAACTGTTCATCGTCGAAGGCGATTCTGCGGGCGGCAGCGCCAAGCAGGCGCGCAACCGCAAGACGCAGGCGATCCTGCCGATCCGCGGCAAGATCCTCAACGTGGCCAGCGCCACGGCGGACAAGATCCGCGCCAACAGCGAGATCGCCGACCTGACGCTGGCGATGGGCTGCGGCACGCGCAAGGATTGCGAGCCGGAAAACCTGCGCTACGATCGCATCATCATCATGACCGACGCCGATGTCGACGGTGCGCATATCGCCACGCTGTTGATGACCTTTTTCTTCCAGGAAATGACCGAAGTGGTGCGCGGCGGGCATCTCTACCTCGCGCAGCCCCCGCTCTATCGCCTGACCGCGGGTAAGGAGAGCTGCTATGCCCGCGACGACGAACATCGCGCCGAGCTCGAGGCCACCGTGTTCAAGGGCAAGAAGGTCGATGTCGGCCGCTTCAAGGGGCTCGGCGAGATGAACCCCGCCCAGCTGCGCGAAACCACGATGGACCCGGAGACCCGCAGCCTGATCCGCATCACCCTGCCCGCCGAGTTCGAACAGCGCGCGGTGGTCAAGGAGTTGGTGGACCAGCTGATGGGCCGCAACCCCGAACACCGGTTCAATTTCATCCAGAACAATGCCGGCGACATGGACCGCGAGATGATCGACGCCTAGTCGGCGCTTTCGGTATGCACGTGCAGCTCGCCTTCGAGCGTGCGGTGGACCGGGCATTTATCGGCGATTTCGATGATCCGGCGGCGCTGGCCTGCATCCAGCGCGTCGCCGTGCACTGCAATCCGCCGGTTGAGCGCCTGCATCTTGGTGCCTTCCGCCATGGCTTCGGCGTGGTCGCAGCGATCCGCGTGGTTGCGCTCATGCGTGACTTCCACGGTCACGCCCTCGAGCGGCCAGCCCTTGCGGTCGGCATACATCTTCATTGTCATCGCGGTACAGGTACCCAGCGCCGCGTTGAGCAGGTCGTAGGGCGTCGGGCCGCTGTCGTCGCCGCCATAGCTGCGCGGTTCATCGGCCACGAAGCTGTGGTTCGAGGTATGCACTTCGGTCCCGAACTTGCCGTGGCCGGTCTTGGCGACGATCCCTTCTTCGGGCAGCGGCCAGTCGTCGCGCAGCGGGAGATAGCGATTGGCCCAAGCGGCGATCATGCCAGCTGCGAATTCTGCCGACTGACGGTCGAGCAGCAGGTGGTCGGCGCCTTCGAGGCTGACGAAGCTCTTGGGATGCCGTGCCGCGCCGAACAGCGCACTGGCATTCTCGATACCGACGATATCGTCCGTCGGCGAATGGAGGAACAGCAAAGGGCAACGCAGCTTGCCGACTTCCTCGAGCAGGTCGGTCGCCTCCACCCGCTCGATGAATTCGCGGCTGAGCGAGAAATCGCGGCCACCGATCGTGACCGGCCCTTCCCCCTGCTCGCGGATGGCGTCGATATCGCCTTCGATCCGGGCCAGCACATGCGGCACATCGCTGGGCGCGCCGATGCTGGCGATCGCGGCGACCTTGTCGAATCCCAGATCGTCTGCCGCAGCGAGCACCGCCGCCCCGCCGAGGCTGTGCCCGACCAGCAGGACGGGCTGCGCAAACCGGTGCAGCAGGTCCTCGGCCGCAGCGACCAGGTCGGCGACATCGGTGGCGAAACCGGCACGGCCGAAGTCGCCTTCACTGCCGCCCAGCCCGGTGAAGTCGAACCGCAGACAGGCAATGCCTTCACGCGACAGCGCGCGCGCCACGCTGACCGCCGCGCGGCTCTGCTTGGTGCAGGTGAAGCAATGCGCGAACAGCGCCGCCCCGCGCACCAGCCCGGTCGGCATTTCCAGCGAGCCGGTCAGCTCGTGCCCCGCATCAGTGGCGATCGTGATCGTTTCGGTAGGCATGCAATCTCCCTCGCGTCTGAACCCATAACGCCCCCTTGCACGAGCGGTGCCCGGCCCCTAACGCTAACGTAAAGTTGCAAGGGAAAACCGATGACAGAACCGACCCGTTTTGAAGGCACCAAATCCTATATCGCGACCGACGACCTCAAGGTCGCGGTCAATGCCGCTGTTACGCTAAGGCGTCCGCTGCTGGTCAAGGGCGAGCCGGGAACGGGCAAGACGGTTCTGGCGCACGAGATTTCCAAGGCGCTCGACGCACCGCTGATCGAATGGAACGTCAAGTCGACCACCAAGGCGCAGCAGGGCCTTTACGAATATGACGCGGTGGCCCGCCTGCGCGACGGCCAGCTCGGTGACGAGCGCGTCCATGACATTTCCAACTACATCCGGCGCGGCAAGCTGTGGGAAGCCTTCACTTCCGAAAAGCTGCCCGTGCTGCTGATCGACGAGATCGACAAGGCCGATATCGAGTTCCCCAACGACCTGTTGCAGGAACTCGATCGCATGAGTTTCGACGTCTACGAAACGCACGAGCGGATCGAGGCGAAGGAGCGCCCGATCGTGGTCATCACCTCGAACAACGAGAAGGAACTGCCCGACGCCTTCCTGCGCCGCTGCTTCTTCCATTACATCAAGTTCCCCGACACCGAGACGATGCGCGACATCATCGAAGTCCACTTCCCCGGGGTGCAGAAGAGCCTGGTGACCAAGGCGATGGAAGTGTTCTACGAAATCCGCGAAGTGCCGGGTCTGAAGAAGAAGCCCTCGACCAGCGAACTGCTCGACTGGCTCAAGCTACTGCTCAACGAGGACATGCCGCTCGAAGTGCTGCAGGATGCCAACCCCAATGCCGCAATCCCCCCGCTGCACGGCGCGCTGCTGAAGAACGAACAGGACATCATGATGTTCGAACGGCTCGCCTTCATGGCCCGCCGCCAGAGCTGATCGCGCACAGCGAAATACGCATGTGAAAGGGGCGCGGACTGGATATGGTTCGCGCCCCTTTTCGCGTCTGGAAAGCCGCCGTCAGTTGAAGCTGTACGCCAGTTCGAAATCGCCCCAGCGGCGGCCGTTGATAACCAGCGGGACATAGACATTGCGCACGACGACATAGTTCCGGCCGTCGCCTTCCTGCCGGTACACCGCCATCATGTAGGGATCGGTCTGGCTCTTGGCCTTCTTGTCGATCGCATAGAGCATGACGCGCCCGTTGCGGCAATAGGTCGTATCATGCGTGACATCGCCGGTCGGGGCGCGGCAGCGATCGGTGATATGCGTCGGCAGGAAGCCGTTCATATCCGCTTCCGAACACATCAGGATCGGCCCGCCCTGCGCGACCACGCGGTCGTTGATCGGGCGCCAGTTCGCATCGGCCCAATCGCTCAGTGCGGTGCGGTACTGTTCGGGGTTGGTGCCGGGGACATATTGGTAATCGCGGTCGAACAGCTGGTCCATGCTGAGCGATCCGTCGGCAATCGCGGCTTCGGCGACGCCGGCGACTTCCGCGGCGAAACGGCGCGCCTGTTCGACCATCCGGCTGTCGTCGGGCGAAAGGTCCGCCTTGACCAGCTGGTCGAACATCTCGCTCGCGGTCATTTCCAGATCCTCGATCCGGGCATGCGCCGTACCGAGCTTGGTTTCGTTGACCGTGACCGCCTCGTCGAAATCGTCGAGCACATCCTGCACGCGGTGGACATGCCCCGAAATGGTGGCGGTGTTGCGCGCGATCAGGTCCTGCTGGCCGTCGACCTCGAGCAGCAGTTCGGTGACGCTGCGCATGGTATCCTCGATCGAGCCGACCGAGTTCTTCGCCTGGCTGCTCGCTTCCGCGCCGCTTTCGATCTTCTCGATCACCTGACCCGCTTCGTTGCCGAGCGTATCGATCGTCCGCCCGATCTCTTCGGTTGCCTTGCGGGTCTGGCTGGCAAGCGATTTCACCTCATTGGCGACGACCGCGAAAGTGCGGCCCTGCTCGCCCGCGCGCATCGCCTCGATCGTCGCATTGAGCGCTAGGATGTTGGTCGTCTCGGCGATCTGGTCGATCTCCTGGCTGGAGCGGCGCACTTGGTCCATCGCCGCGGCAAAGCCGGTGACATGCTGGGTCAGCGTTTCGACCAGGCTGAGCAGATTGCCGATCTCGTTCAGCGAGTTGTTGATCATCGTCGAACCGTGCCTGAGCCGTTCGATCGCGCGTTCGGACAGCAGCCGGGCTTCGTCGCTCGCTTCGAGCACCTTGCGCTGATCTTCGTCGAGCGTCCGCACGGTGCCCTGCAATTCGCCATATTCGCTGCGCAGGTGGCCGAACGAATCGATCACGCCCTGGACGATACCCGCCACATCGGAACAGCCGACGGTGACCTTGCCGCAGGCGGCCGGAATTTGATCGAGAGCGGACGCGCCGCCCTTGTCGATCGCGCTGAGTTCCATGTGCTTACGACCCCCTTATTCGTCTTGATCAGCGAGGTTTAGGCGCTGATGGTTAGTGGAGGGTAAAAATCGGTTGCGATTCACACACTGGTGCACTCGCCCCACACGCGCTAAGCCGTTCGGCATGTTCTTCAATTTCGTCGACGAGCTTCGCTCTGCGGGCATTTCCGCAAGCTTCAAGGAACACCTCACGCTGATCGAGGCGCTCGACCGCGACGTGATCGAGCAATCGCCCGAGGCCTTCTACTATCTCAGCCGGGCGACCTTCGTGAAGGACGAAGGGCTGATCGACCGGTTCGACCAGGTGTTCCAGAAAGTCTTCAAGGGCATCCTCAGCGATTACGGGCAGGACCCCGTGGATGTCCCCGAAGACTGGCTGAAGGCGGTGGCCGAGAAGTTCCTGTCCGAAGAGGAAATGGAAAAAATCAAGGCCCTGGGAGACTGGGACGAGATCATGGAGACGCTCAAGAAGCGCCTCGAGGAACAGGAAAAACGCCACCAGGGCGGCAACAAGTGGATCGGCACGGGCGGGACATCGCCCTTCGGCAATTCGGGCTACAACCCCGAGGGCGTGCGGATCGGCGGGGAAAGCAAGCACAAACGTGCGGTCAAGGTGTGGGAGAAGCGCGAGTTCAAGAACCTCGACAACACCAAGGAACTGGGGACGCGCAACATCAAGATGGCGCTGCGGCGCCTGCGCCGCTTTGCCCGCGAAGGCGCCGCCGACGAGCTCGACCTCGATGCGACGATCGAGGGCACGGCCAAGCAGGGCTGGCTCGACATCCGCATGCGGCCCGAACGGCACAATGCGGTCAAGCTGCTGCTGTTCCTCGACGTTGGCGGGTCGATGGATCCCTTCATCAAGGTGACCGAGGAACTGTTCAGCGCGGCCACGGCGGAATTCAAGAATCTCGAATTCTTCTACTTCCACAACTGCCTGTATGAAGGCGTGTGGAAGGACAACCGCCGGCGCTGGCAGGAACGCACCAAGACCTGGGACGTGCTCCACAAATACGGGCACGACTACAAGATCGTGTTTGTCGGCGATGCGGCGATGAGCCCCTATGAGATCACCCATCCGGGCGGCAGCGTCGAGCATATGAACGAGGAAGCCGGCGCCACCTGGATGCAGCGCGTGACCAGCACCTATCCGGCGACCGTGTGGCTCAACCCGGTGCCCGAAAAGCAGTGGAGCTATTCGCAGTCGACCAAGGTGATGAAACAGCTGGTCAACGACCGCATGTATCCGCTGACGCTCGACGGGCTCGACGACGCGATGCGCGAACTGAGCCGCAAGACCGGGGCATGAGAAAACCCCGGGCGTTGCTTACGCCCGGGGTCGTTGCTTCCAGCAGGAAGCGGGCCACGCGGCCCGCCCCGGCTAGTCCTTCTGATCGAGTTCCTCATTGAGGCGCAGCGAACAGCGCCAGAAGAAGAACGCCGGCAGCAGCCCGAGGAACGTCGCGCCGTAAAGCACGTAGCGCACGCTTTCCTCGCCATAGGCGGGCTGCAGCAGATCGGACATCATCCCGAAGAACAGCGGTCCCAGCCCCAGCCCGATGAGGTTCTGGAAGAACAGCAGCACGGCGGCCGCGATCGCCCGGGCGCGCAACGGCACGAGGCCCTGCACGCTCGAATAGGTGGGGCCGTAATAGAGCGAATTGCAGATCGTCGGGACGATCAGCAGGAACAGCGCCAGCAGCCAGTTGTCGGTCATGAAGGCCAGCAGCGCGAAGGGGATCGTCACCACCATGCCCACCGCGGGCGCGGTGAGCACATGGCGGCGGTTCTTGGCGCCCCAGCGATCGGCGATATAACCGCCCAGGACCGTGCCGGCGATGCCCGCCCCGCCATTGACCAGCCCGAACCACAGCCCGGTTTCACCCGGGGTCAGCCCGTGCGTGCGCTGGAAGAAGATCGTGATCCAGGTCACCTTACCGTAGGCGAGGAAGGCCGCGGCCGAACCTGCCGCCACCAGCAGGACGAAGGCGCGCGAACTGAACATTGCCTTGAGCGCGGCCTTCATCGGCATCTGTTCGGCCGACTGCTGCGTACCGGCCTGCATCATCCCGGTGCGGCGGGGGTCCTTCAGATAGGTGAAGACGACCACGGCCAGCGCAATGCCGGGAAGCCCGACGATCAGGAAGGCGTTGCGCCACCCGACCGAATCGGCAAGCAGGCCGCCGATCAGCATGCCCAGCAGCGTGCCGATGGGAATGCCGAGCGCGTAGAAGGCCAGCGCGGAGGAGCGCTTGGATGGTTCGACCATATCCGCGATCAGCGAATGCGCAGGCGGCGTGCAACCCGCCTCGCCCACGCCCACGCCGATCCGCGCCAGCAGCAACTGGATGAAATTCTGCGCCAGTCCGCACAAGGCAGTCATGGCCGACCAGATCGCCAGCGCACCGCCGATCAGCCATGGCCGGTTGGTGGTCGAGCGATCCGAGAAACGCGCGATCGGCAGGCCGAGGATCGTGTAGAACAGTGCGAAGGCCAGGCCCGTCATCAGGCCGATCTGCGTATCGCTCAGACCCAGTTCGAGCCGGATCGGCTCGGCCAGGATGTTGACGATCTGCCGATCGATGAAATTGAAGATGTAAACTATCAGAAGGATCCACAGGGTAACCCTGACCGATCCACCAGTCTGCCGTGCTGCCGCAGTCGCCATTATAACCTCTCCCGAAGCGCGGGTATGCCCGTCACTTTCAAGTAGGCTCGCCTTCCCGGCGCCTTAGGTCAAGACCATTGATCGAAAATCGAACTTGCGGTCGGGTAGAAAAGTTTGCCGCTGTCCAACCCTGCGACCGCGTACGGACGGCCGGTGCCGCCCGACCGGTCAGCTGTAGGCCAGATGCGCTGCGATCGATTCGCGCCAGGCGGCTTCGTCCGCGCTGGCGACCCGGTCGAGATCGTCGGGAACGGCTTCACTGTCGTCGACCCATTCGCGCAGCACCGAACCCCCGTTGATCACATCGATCGCCAGGCGGTCGAGTTCGTATTCGTAAGGGAAATCGCGCCAGATCGGATAGTCGGGATAGAGACCGCGGATGGCCTTGAAAGCCAGTGCCTGCAATCGCCACGGGCGGAACGCGTGGTGATCGTAGAACTTGCCCTCGGCATGGATCATCAGCCCGTTGCACAGCGCGCCCGCGTGCTTGTGGAAAGTCGGTTCGAACCAGCATTCGCGAAGCGCCGAACCGCGCATCCAGACCGGGGCCAGACGATGCATTTCGGCCAGCACTGCCTTGGCATCCACGTCGGGCGCCCCGAACAGGACTTCCAGCGGCCGGGTCGTCCCCCGGCCCTCGCTCAGCGTGGTGCCTTCGAGCATGACGGTGCCGGCATAGGCCCGCGCCATGTTAAGGCTGGCCGCATTGGGGCTCGGATTGATCCAGATGCGGCTTTCGGGCCAGCCATAGCCGGGGGCACGGCCGGGCGACCAGCCCTGCATCTCGATCACCTGCAGATCCACGTCGAGCTTGAAATGCGCGACGAACCAGCGCGCCATTTCGCCCATGGTCAGCCCGTGACGCATCACCATCGGCGCGGCTCCGACGAAGCTCTCCTGACCGGGTTCGAGCAGGGTTCCTTCCACCGGCCCACCGGCAGGATTCGGGCGGTCGAGCACCCATACCGACTTGCCCGTCTTCGCCGCCTCCTCGAGCAGATACAGCAGCGTGGTGACGAAGGTGTAGATCCGGCAGCCGAGGTCCTGCAGGTCGAACAGGAAGACGTCGGCGCTGTCCATCATCTGCGCGGTGGGGCGCCGTACTTCGCCGTAGAGGCTGAAGACGGGGATGCCGTAGTGCGGATCGACTTCGTCCCCGGTCTCGACCATGTTGTCCTGCTTGTCGCCCTTGAGCCCGTGCTGCGGACCGAAGGCGGAGGTCACATTGACCCCGCGGTCGATCAGCGCGTCGAGCGAATGCGTGAGGCCCGCGGTTACCGAGGCTGGATGCGCGACCAGCGCGACCCGGCGCCCTTCCAGCGGCTTGCGCAGTTGCTCTTCCGTGACGAGCCGATCGATGCCAAATTTCATGGCGCGCTAGCTGCCCCAAGCCGCGCGGTGAAGCAAGACGGATCGTGGAAATCGGGCGCCTCTCTGCCATGAGCGAGCGCCCAGTAGCTCTTGTGCCCGCCGGTCTCCTCGATCACGCAGCTGATGCCCATCGCGCATTCCGGCTGCGGCAGCCCCGCGGCGGGCAGCGCGGCATCGAAGATCGCGAACTTGCCGCCAGGGCGCATAGTGCAGACCGCATCGCGCGGCATCGGCCATTCGCTCATGCCGTCGCGCGGGGCCGAGAAGCGGTAGGCATTCCAGCGCTCGGAGGGCGACAGATTGAACTCGTGATAGGCGGTGTCCCCATCGGGCCGCAGGAAGAGCTCGAAGCAGGTGGTCTGCCACAGTCCGTCGGCGCGTCCCTTGCCGGCAAATCCGGGGAGGACGAGATCATGCGCAGCCTCGATCCGCCAGCGCAGCGTCAGCCAGTTGGCATCGTGCGCGGTCACGCGCGCCTCCACCGCCGTTACCCCCAGTGCAGGGCATGCCGGATGCGGTTCCAATCGATAGATTTGCATGCCGCCCCTTACCTGCTAGCGCGCGCCTCGTCATGAACAACTATACGTCCGAACTCATGCGCGTGCTCGACGAGCGCGGCTATATCCACCAGGTCACCGATGCCGCAGGGCTCGATGCGCTTGCCGCCAGGCAGATCGTCCCCGGCTATATCGGTTTCGATGCCACCGCGCCGTCGCTCCACATCGGCAGCCTCGTCCAGATCATGATGCTGCGGCGCCTCCAGCAGGCGGGCCACAAGCCGGTCGTGCTGATGGGCGGCGGGACCACGCGGATCGGCGATCCGACCGGCCGCGACGAGAGTCGCAAAATGCTCACCGACGAGACGATCGCAGCCAATATCGAGGGGATCCGCACCGTCTTCGAACGGTTGCTGACCTTCGGCGAGGGGCCGACCGATGCAGTCATGGTCGACAACCAGGACTGGCTGGGCGAACTTGGCTATATCGAGATGCTGCAGAAGGTCGGCACGCATTTCACCGTCAACCGGATGCTGACTTTCGATTCGGTGCGGCTGCGGCTCGAGCGCGAGCAGCCGATGACCTTTCTCGAATTCAACTACATGATCCTGCAGGGATACGACTTCCGTCACCTGGCGCAGGACATGGGCGTACGGCTGCAGATGGGCGGCAGCGACCAGTGGGGCAATATCGTCAACGGGATGGAGCTCGGCCGCCGGATGGATGGCAGCGAGCTGTTCGGCCTGACCACGCCGCTGCTGACCACCGCCGATGGCGGCAAGATGGGCAAGACCGCCTCGGGCGCGGTCTGGCTCAACGAAGCGCAGCTGCCGAATTACGACTTCTGGCAATATTGGCGCAATGTCGACGACCGCGACGTGGGCCGCTTCCTGCGGCTGTTCACCGACCTCGACCTGGCTGAAATCGCCCGGCTCGAAGCGCTCGAAGGCGCGCAGATCAACGAAGCCAAGACGGTTCTTGCCAATGAGGTAACCACGCTCGTTCGGGGTGCCGAAGCCGCGCGGCTCGCCGAGCGCACCGCGGCCGAGACCTTCGCCGGCGGCGGCGCGGGCAGCGATCTGCCGACGCTTGCCGTGGGCGCGGACGGCATGCGGATCGGCGCGGTGCTCACCGAGCTCGGCTTCACCGCTTCGAACGGCGAGGCCAAGCGAAAGCTGGCCGAAGGCGCGGTCAAGCTCGACGGGGCAGTGATCACCGAACCGGGGCATCTGGTAACGGTCGCGCAAGGCGGCGAATGCAAGCTCAGCCTGGGCAAGAAGAAGCACGCAATCATCCGCGCGCAATAAGCGGCGAAGCGAGCATCAGGAACGTCGAAAGGCCCCGATTGTTTACCATTTGGAAGACTTTTCCGCGCATAGTATATTTCGTCTTAAGCACTTCGAAGGGAACGCCAGCATGACTGTCGGAGCACAACTGAGCGTAACCGACCAGCGCCGGATGGCGCGTCATCCGGTCGACCATCCCGTCATCGCCGAACATTTCGGAAAAGGCGACGTGCACCTGCATATCGCCAACGTCTCCTCCAACGGCTTCATGATCGACAATGCGGAAGACATCGCCCGCGGCGAGCGCGTGATCGTGCGCTTGCCGGTCATCGGCCGGATCGAAGCCTATTGCATCTGGATCCGCGACAACCGCGCCGGCTTCCAGTTCGAACGGATCATCCGGGTCGACGATTTCCTGGCGATGATCGACACGCTGCAGCCCAATCCGCGGCTGCGCAAGCTGCGCTGATTTCCAACCGCTTCTTCTAGAACGACAAGCAGGCCCGTCTTCACAACCGAAGGCGGGCCTGCCATGCGTCCGGGGTGAACGACACAAGCAAGCTTTCCCCCGACGCATCGCCCCTCAGGATCGCGAACTTCCGCGCCTACTGGCTCAGCCGCCTGTCGATGACGCTGGCGCAATATGCGATGATGCTGATCATCGGCTGGCAGACCTACAATCTGGCACGCGACAGCGGGATGGGGGTCGGCGCGGCATCGGGCCAACTGGCGCTGATCGGCCTGCTGCAATTCATCCCGCTGTTCCTGCTGACGCCCTTCTCCGGCTGGGCGGCGGACCATTTCGACCGGCGCAACATCGCCCGCCTGACCGTGCTTGCCCAGCTGGGCTGCGCGGGCAGCCTCGCCTGGTTCACCTGGAGCGAGACGCTGACAGTGACCGTATTGTTCGGCGTGGCGATCGTGCTCGGGATCGTCCGCGCGTTCAACGGCCCCGCGCTGTCCGCGCTGGCCCCCAATCTGGTACCCAAGGCGATCCTGCCCAACGCCATCGCGCTGTCGAGCATCGCCTGGCAGGTCGGGATGATCGTGGGCCCGGCGATCGGCGGCTACACCTACGCCATACTGCCCGCCCTGCCCTATATCACCGCCTTCGCGCTGTTCGCGGTATCGCTGGCCGCGCTGAGCTTCATCGGCAAGGTGCCGCAGCCGGCGCGCGCCGCGAACAGGCGCCCGATCCACCAGATGGTCGAAGGGCTGCGCTACGTGGTCCACAACAAGATGGTGCTGGGCGCGATCACGCTCGACCTGTTCGCGGTCTTTCTCGCCGGGGCGACCGCGCTGTTCCCCGTCTATGCGCGCGATATCCTGGAGGTCGGCGAAACCGGGCTGGCGCAGCTGGCGATGGCGCCGGCAGTGGGCGCCGCGCTTACCGCGCTGTGGTTCAGCTTCCGTCCGCTCAAGACCAATGTCGGGCCCAAGATGCTGTGGGCGGTGGCAGTGTTCGGACTGGCCACGGTGGTCTTCGGGCTCTCCAAGACGATGCCGCTCAGCCTCGCCATGCTGTTCATCATCGGCGCGGCGGACATGTTCAGCGTCTATATCCGCCAGTCGCTGATCCAGTTGCACACGCCCGACGACAAGCGCGGCCGCGTGTCCTCGGTCAGCCTGCTGACGATCAGCGCGTCGAACGAATTCGGCGATTTCTTCTCGGGCAGCCTCGCCTTCCTGTTCGGCCCGGTGATCGCGGTGGTCGGCGGCGGGGTCGGCGCGATCGCCACGGTCGCGCTGTGGTCGCGAATTTTTCCTGTTCTGCGGACAACGCGGACCTTTGACCCGCCTGACGAATTGTTAGACACTCCCCCCGAAGAGAAATTGCAGGAGCAGATGCCATGAAAGCCGACTCCGTCCTCGCCACGATCGGCGATACCGCCCACATTCGCCTGTCGCGCCTGTTCCCCGACCACGAGGTCTGGGTGAAGAACGAGCGCGCCAATCCGGGGGGTTCGATCAAGGATCGCATCGGCCTCGCGATGATCGAGGATGCCGAAGCGGCGGGCAAGCTCAAGCCCGGCGGCACAATCGTCGAACCCACCAGCGGCAACACCGGGATCGGCCTGGCGATGACTGCCGCGGTCAAGGGTTACAAACTGGTGCTGGTCATGCCCGAAAGCATGAGCGTCGAACGCCGCCGGCTGATGCTCGCCTATGGCGCGACCTTCGACCTGACGCCCAAGGAAAAGGGCATGAAGGGCGCGATCGAACGCGCGCAGGAACTGGTCGAACAGACCGAAGGCGCCTGGATGCCCAGCCAGTTCGACAATGAAAGCAAC
>Ga0105357_10000467_pt1 | contig 21297 bp, 11 predicted proteins | sample GOMGulsemesocosm_4_FD_83660 | JGI IMG/M metagenome (GOLD analysis project Ga0105357, IMG submission 83660) | Methane-oxidizing microbial communities from mesocosms in the Gulf of Mexico - GOM15B Gulf of Mexico | ecosystem: Environmental > Aquatic > Marine > Cold seeps | place: USA: Gulf of...
AGCCTTTACCTGGGGCTGCCCTTATTGTGGAGTGGGATGATGGCTTGGGCGGGAGTGAATGTTGGGCGGTCGATTACTGCTGCAACTTCGCCGTTGGCCCGGCCAGCCGATGATGCAGGAAAGCAGGGTGGAAGTTTGGGTAAAATGGCAATTTCGAAAGGGATGAAAAAATAATAACCGCTACATATCTTCCTCGTACCACCCGTCCGGATCACTGCCTGAATCCATTTCCCCTGTACGAAAGTTGTACTCACCAAATAGGTCTGATCCATCTGCCAGGGGGCGGTCTTCGGTTTCATCATCGTCAGTCCCGAAGAGGATCCCGACGACCGTAACTAGCAAGGTTGCGCTGGCTTTGAAAAGATTGAAAAATCGAGAGGTGGTTTTCATCGCAGACTCCATCTGCTGGCTACTTAAAGGTGTGGGGTAATTGCTCGCAATGGAACAGCGACCAGGTGGGATTTACTCCAATTCCTAATAAGTATAGCGGTCTTGGACTAAAAACCTTAGAAAAAGCACTCAAAGCTTCCCAATGGTTGGCATCTGTTTTCTGCTACAAGCATCCGGATCCAAATGATTCAGATATTTCTCTCCTACAAGAAAGGGTCGTCCCCACGACTAATTAGCGGGACTTATCATATTTATAGAGCCGTAGCTGTAGTATCGTGATCAAATGTGTACTATTTCGACATGCTCCATAATCCCGCTTTGGGTGAGAGAAGAATGACTGATCAAATTATGACTGTAAAAGAGGTGGCCAAATACCTCAAGTTGAATGACCGTACGGTATATAGAATGGCGGCTTCAGGGGGTATACCTGCATTTAAGGTAGGAGCATCTTGGCGTTTTAAACAGACTGAAATAGAGCAATGGATTAAAGAACAACATAACCAACATGATTGAGACAAAACAATAAATGGCAGCAAACAACTACTCACTAAGCTTTACCACCGGAGCGGCTCTGATTAGAGAGGCTATCGATGTGGCTGCGCTCAAGTGTGAGCTTCATGACTGGGCTGCGGTGAAAGCTTATGTGCTTGCGCACAATACATTTCAGTCTCGTACCACCAGCACCCTGAAAAAGCTCTACGGTGAAGTGTTTCGTCGCTTGCAGCACCTCAGCGATGATGAGTTGAGCTTGCTAGCTACTGGAGCCGAGGCTGAGCAAAAGCAGTTGTTGTGGTTGGCTATCTGTAGGCACTATCGCTTGATCAAGGACTTTTCAATAGAGGTTCTGTCTCATCAGTACGATACAGCGAGATATACCGTTACGCATGATGATTACGATGCTTTCTTTAATGCTAAAGCTGAATGGCATGACAATCTTGATAGTGCTTCTACCCAGACTAAGGCTAAGGCCCGGCAAGTATTGTTCAAAATGTTAAGAGAGTGTGGCTTGATCAACGAGCATGATGAAATAGTACGTCAGCAAATAGGCCCCGCTGCGTTGGCGCTTATAAAAAATAATAGAGCGGAAGACCTGAACGTCTTCCCGGGGATGGGGAGTTAAGTGGCCAGTAGTTTCAATAGCGTAAACAAAAAAAACCTGCAGCAAGCTTACGATGCACTAGTAAAGGTGGTTTCTAGCGATCACTTCCTGTTGAAGAAAGGCTTGAATGGCGATATTCCATTCCATATTTGCCCCTATGACCCTGGCATCCAGGTGGATGTAAGTCATATGGTCAGGCAACTAAAAAATGATTTGCAGGGCAAGAATGTCCTGGTATTGGAAGTTAATCTCTACGATTTGGTTATCGAGATACTGAAGCGAGAGGGTGATTGGGAATGGCTATTAGCAAACGAAGCCACCATGAGTCGCGACGAACTGAAAGAAGAGCTACAAGGTGTTCTGGATATTGAAACAGTAATCACACCGGCCATTTCAGAGAAGATGCAAGTTGTCGATTTTCAGGTGTTGCTTATTACCGGTGTGGGAGAGGTGTTCCCCTATATACGCTCTCACAACATCTTGAACAATTTACAAAAGCACGCAAAAGATAAGCCCACTCTGATGTTCTTCCCGGGTTTGTATCAGCATTCGCTGGAAAGCGGTGCTTCGCTAGTTTTGTTCGGGAAGCTTCAAGATGATAAATACTACCGGGCGTTTAATATTTTAGACCGAGCTATCTAAAGGTAGACACAAGGAATGAGTATGAATTTAGAGCAGTTGTTCGCCAAAAAAGTCGATCGTCCTATTGAAGGGGTTATTAAGGCCGATGATGAGGTGGCTTTATATGTTGAACTTGATGAATACGTTATCACCAATGAAGTGGCAAAAAGGCTCGATCATTTCTTAGATGCCTATTTGAATTATCAAGGTGCAAATGGAGTATGGGTTTCAGGTTTTTTTGGCTCGGGTAAATCACATTTATTGAAAATGTTAGCCCTGTTGTTACAAAACAACCCCATTGAAGATATCTTCCCGTTAGACATTTTCTTAGAAAAGCGTCCATTAAATGAAGGCGGTATCTTCGCAAATGATCTCAAGCGTGCTGTAGCTATCCCCTCAGAGAGCATTCTGTTTAACATCGATCAAAAGGCCGATGTCATCAGCAAAACAGAAATGGATGCTCTGATTGCAGTATTTGTAAAAGTATTTGATGAACATTGTGGCTACTACGGTAAACAAGCCTATATTGCTCAGTTTGAGCGAGAACTTTCGATTGATGGACAGCTAAATGGCTTTGTAAAAGCTTTTGAAGCTAACAGTGGTATGAGCTGGGAAAAGGGACGTGCTCGTGCCAAGCGTCTGGCCGATGCTGTAGATAAAGCATACACCGAAGTATCCGGTCAAAGTGTCAGCGGTATTCTGGATAAATACCGTGCTGATTATCGCTTGTCGATTGAAGACTTTGCCGAACAAGTCCAGTCTTATATTGCCGAGCAAGAAGAAGGTTTCCGTTTAAACTTCTTTATCGATGAGGTGGGTCAATACATAGCTGGCAATACCAAGCTGATGACCAACCTACAGACAGTGGCAGAAAGCCTGGCGACCAAAAGTAGGGGGCAGGCCTGGATTGTTGTCACTGCCCAGGAGGATCTGTCGTCGGTGCTCGGTGAAGTCAGCCAGAAGAGCGAGGATGACTTCACCAAAATTCAGGCGCGCTTTAAAAATCGCATGAAACTCACCAGTCAGGATGTTGCTGAGGTGATTCAGAGGCGCCTGCTAGAAAAGAAAGATGAATATGTCCCCCAGTTGTCCGACTTGTTTCACCAGCAAGAGAACAACTTTAAAACGCTATTTGATTTTGCAGACGGTTCGCAAACCTATCGTAATTACCGAGATAGAGAGCATTTTATCGAGAGTTACCCATTTATCCCTTATCAGTTTGTGTTATTCCAATCCTCTATTCAAAACTTGTCGGCCCACAGCGCTTTCGAGGGCAAGCATAGCTCGGTGGGTGAGCGTTCCATGTTAGGTGTTTTTCAGCAGGTAGCTATTGCTATTAAAGGCCACCAAATAGGTGAGTTAGCGACCTTTGATTTGATGTTTGAGGGTATCCGTACGGCCCTAAAAACTGCTATTCAGCAATCTATCCTTAAAGCAGAGCGGCAACTGGATAATAAATTTGCCATACGCCTTCTCAAAGCTTTGTTTCTTGTTAAGTACGTTAAAGAATTTAAACCCACGGTGCGCAACCTCTGCGTGCTGATGCACGATAGTTTTAACCGTGACATCCCATCCCTAAAGCTTGAGATAGAAGAAGCACTAAACCTGTTGGAGAAAGAGACCTATATCCAGCGTAACGGTGATCTTTATGAATACCTCACCGATGAAGAGCAGGATATCGAGCAGGAAATTAAAAACACCGATGTTGATAGTTCAGTGATCGCCGGTGAGCTTGAAAAGCTCATCTACGATAGTGTGCTGAAAACTCGAAAAATTCGTTGGGATGAAAACAATCAGGATTACCCCTTCAGCCGGCTTCTGGATGACAAGCTCTCAGGTCGAGAGTATGAACTGGCAATTCATGTCATTTCACCTTTCCATGATTTGTCAGATCAACTGGAAAAACACAAGACCGATACAGTCTATACCCACGAAGTCAGAATTGTCATGGCAGACAATGAGCGTCTGGTCAGAGACCTTATTCTTTATAAGCAAACAGAGAAGTACGTCGTTCATGAAACCCGTACTACTCAGCAGGAAAGCATAAAGCGCATTCTTACTGAGAAAGGTATTCAAAATGCCGAACGTTATAGTCAGCTAAAAACGTTAGTGGCTAAACTGATAGGCACTGCCAAATACTTTGTTGCTGGTCAAGACCTTGAGATCAGTGGTGAAGATGGTCAGAGTAAAATGATCAAAGCCTTTGCTGAGTTGATTAAGCACACCTATCCAAACCTGAAAATGCTGCGTGACCTGACGTATACCGAGAATGACATTCCCGATATTCTCACCAAAGCAGAGCAGGGCTTATTTGGTGACGAAACCCAACTGCCTGAGTCTCAGCAAGAGATGTTGTCGTTCATCCAGAGTAATAGTCGTGGTGGTATTCGGACTACGGTTAAATCTCTGTTAGAGAAGTTCGAGAGCAAGCCCTATGGCTGGTCATTTTCAGCGGTGCTTTGCACGCTGGCGCACCTCTGTGGTCGCGCCAAAGTTGAAGTACGTGAGTCTACTAATCTGCTGGATGACTCTGAGCTAGTCAGATCATTAAAAAATACCGCCTCTCACGGCAACCTAATCCTCGATCCGCAAGTCGAGTTCAGCCAGTCCCAGATCCGTAAGGTAAAAGAATTCCACAATGACTACTTCGATAAAGTGGCCCATGCCACCGAAGTCAAAGCCCTAGCTAAGGAAGTACAAGAAGGTTTTGTGGAGCAGGCTAATACCCTGGATAAGTGCCTCGCTCAATCAGATCAATACCCCTTTATTCGTGCCTTGTCGCCCATTTTGGCCGAACTACAAGAGCTTAAAGGCAAACCCTACACCTGGTTTATGTCAGAGCTGACAGCCGATGAAGAGAAGTGGTTTGATTACAAAGAGAAAACCATAGACCCCGTCCTCAAATTTATGCGAGGCCCACAAAAAGCCAGTTTTGATAGCGCTAAAAAATTATTGGAGGAACAAAAACCTAATTTGGAATATGTTCACGGCCAAAACAAGGACAGCGCCCATCAGCAAATAGCTGAGGCACTAGTCAGTCCAGATATATACAAAGGTAGCGCTATTCAGCAGCTTAAGGCCAATACCGAGGCATTGGAAACCGCGCTAAATGACCTGCTGGCTAAAGAAGGTGAGCTTGCCATCAGCAGCATCGAATCACTTAAAGATAAGCTGACCGGTTTTGGTGAATATCAGGCGTTGGATCAAGACAAGCAAGCTCAGTTGGCATCGGCCTTCGATACGGCAATTAACAAGCTTAATGATCAAAACTTGATTGCTATGCTTAGAGATGAAGTGCGCCGCTTTGAAGATCAAAGCTATTCAGGTTTGGTTCAGCAGTTAATGACCTGGAGCCAGCCTGCGCCTGCAATCCCAAATCCCCAGCCCCTTACTCAAAAAGAGTCAGAGTCTGTCGGTGGCAATGGAGGTGGTGCTACAGTCCCTGTGGCCTCTTCAGAGGAGCCTGCTGTTACACCAGTGCTACCACAAACCATTGCAGCCAAGCATGTGAAAGTGAATTTCCATAAGCCCTGGCTGGCCACTGAGCAGGATGTGGAACAGTACCTTGAAGAATATAAAAAATCACTATTGGCAGCGATCAAAGGTGGGAAGCATATACAGTTATGATTGATAAAATCTCATTAGAAAACTTTACTCTCTTTCACGACTTGGAAGTGGACCTATGCCCAAAGATAAACATTATCATTGGTGAGAACGGTACCGGTAAAACGCAGTTGTTAAAAGCAGCCTATGGTGCATCTAGTACTCGTCAACAGATTGATGCCAGAAGTAACGATGAAGGCGTGATTCGCGCAAAGATGACAGAGCGCTTTATCAAGCTCTTTCTACCCCTGGATGACAAGTTAGGGAAGCTCCATAGAAATGGTGCTGAAGCTAATTCCAAGGTGTTCCTTAATTATAGTGATGGCAAGTCAATTGAATTAGGTTTTCACAACAATTCCCAGAGTGTCACCGTAAAGGGTGATGGTCAGTTAGAGGAAGCTCTTGCCGCACCAATGTATATGCCTACCAAAGAGGTGTTGTCATTTATGAAGGGCTTTAGCGGCCTCTACCAACGCTTCGACCTGTCGTTTGACCAAACTTATCAAGATATCTGCTTATCTTTGGATCTTCCCGAAATCAGGGCAGATGAATTACAGGAAAAAGCCAAATGGGCGATTGATAAAATTAATGATGTTGTTGGTGGTAAATTTGTTTTTTATGGCGGTGGCAAGGTTACTTTTAAGTCTCAAAATAATGAGTATTCAGCCAATGTGGTTGCGGAGGGGTTTCGTAAAGCTGGTATGTTGGGTCGCTTGCTTGAAACGGGGGCTATTCAACCTGGCATTAGCGGCACACTGTTTTGGGATGAGCCAGAGTCTAATCTAAACCCCAAGCTTATGGAGATGCTGGTTGAGATTCTATTAGAGCTTTCTCGCCAAGGTTTACAAATTGTACTGGCCACTCATGATTATGTATTCCTGAAATGGTTTGACCTATTAGCTGACGATAAGAAAGGCGATGAGGTGCGTTTTCAAGCTCTATACCGTGATGATGGGAAAATTAAAGTTGAGCAGGCAGAAGATTATAAGAGCATATCTGAGAATGCAATTTCTGATACATATAGTGATTTAACCAAAGCCCAGGTGATGAGAAATATGGGGGGCTTGGGTAAGTGAAATTAAAAGAGAGAGATCTGGAGTTTAATTTCTCCAATGCAGTTGATGCCATCGTATTTGATCAAATGAAAGATAAGACGGCTGATAATTATCACGGTGTTGCTGAAATGCATCGCGTGGACTTTGTCGTAGAGCTGGAAGAAGACATCATCTTTGTCGAGGTGAAAGACCCTGGTAACCCAAAGGCAAGACTTGAGGGTTTGCAGAAATTTTATGGTGAATTAGATGATGGATCCTTGGCGGAAACCTTAGTCTCTAAGTATTTTGAGTCGTTCATCTATCGCTGGGCCGAGGATAAGCTAGAGAAGCCTGTTCATTATTTAAGCTTGGTGACAATGGATGAAGAACTGTTAGGTAATTTAACTGATGGAATAGTAGGTAAGATGCCGCCAATGAATAAACCTGTTCCACGCTGGAAGAAGCAGTTCGTTAATAACTGTCAGGTTTTTAATATTGATTCATGGAACGAAAACTTCCCCAAGTGGCCAGTAAGGCGTGTATAAGTCGTATAGCTGAAGAGAACAGATAATGGATACATCCAGACTAAAAAAATTCGCCCAGTATGCTCGCCGTAGTCTAATTGATCAGGTCGAAAGCAGCCTCAAGTTGGTGCTAGCCGCAGAAAGTGAGGCGCGCCGTGAATACCCTCAAGCCGTGGCAAAGCTGGAAAAAAAATTAACGGAACAGAGTGTAGAGAAACTTATAGAGCAAGTTGCCTATATCTGGTTTAACCGCTTCTGTGCGCTGCGCTTTATGGATGTAAACCAATATAACCGCATCATGGTTATCTCGCCGCTGGCAGGGCAGTTTCAGCCAGAGATATTGGCCGAGGCAAAAGCCGGGCATATTGATGAAGGCATCGTTAATAAGTCTACTCAAGATAAAGTATTTGGCCTGTTAAGAGGCTCTGTTGCCAGCCGTGATGGCCAATCAGAAGCTTTTCGTTTGCTAATTGTTGCTGTCTGTAATGACCTGCACCGCATCATGCCCTATTTGTTTGAGCGTATTGAAGATTACACAGAATTTTTGATGCCGGATGACCTGTTATCGGGTAATTCTATTCTGGCCTATACCCGTGAGGCGATGACACCAGAGGCTTGTGAGTCGGTTGAATCGATTGGTTGGCTTTACCAGTTTTATATTTCAGAGAAGAAAGATAAAGTTTTTGCTGATTTAAAAAAGAACGTGAAAATCACGCCTGAAAATATTCCTGCTGCCACCCAACTCTTTACCCCGCACTGGATTGTGCGATATCTGGTTGAGAATTCGCTGGGACGATTATGGATGTTGAATAACCCTAACTCGAAAGTTATCGAACAGATGGATTATTACATCAAGCCTGTCGAAGAAGAGGCTGATTTCCTCCGAGTCAGTGGTCCAGAAGAGATTAAAATCTGTGACCCCGCCTGTGGATCAGGCCACATGCTGACCTATGCCTATGATCTGCTGTACGTCATCTATCTGGATGCCGGATATGACTCAACCGGGATACCAGAAAACATTCTAAGCAATAATTTATACGGTATCGAAATTGATGAGCGTGCGGCTGAATTGGCTGCTTTCGCACTAACGATGAAGGCTGTTAAAGGCAATCCGTTGGATGATAGTAATAACCGCCGTCGTTTCTTTCGCAACCCGGTTGAGCCAAATATCTGCCGATTGGAGAAAGTTGCCTTTACAGATGAAGAGCTGGATAGCTATATCGACTTCACGGGTAAAGATCTATTTACCCAAGACCTAAGAGCGACGCTTAAAGAATTTGAAGAAGCCGATAATTTTGGTTCTTTGATTCAGCCGACATTGAAAACACCTGCTGATGCATTGACAGCCTTAGAGGCTAAAGACGTTTCTGGACAGCTTTTCTTGTCAAAGACGCATAAGTCTGTTTTGAAGGTTTTAAAACAAGCAGATTATTTGAGCCAGAAATACCATGTGGTGGTGGCCAATCCTCCTTATATGGGTGGAAAAGGAATGAATGGTCGTTTATCAAAGTGGGCAAAGGAAAATTATGCAGAAAGTAAGTTCGATTTGTTTTCTATGTTTATAGAGCGTGACCTAAAACTTTCAGTTGAGTCAGGCTACTCGGCTATGATCAATATGCAGAGCTGGATGTTTCTGTCTTCATTCGAAAGTCTAAGGAATAAGTTATTGGAGCAGTCGACGATAACTTCTATGGCTCATTTGGGAACAAAGGCATTCGATACTATTGGTGGTGAAGTCGTATCAACTACGGCATATGTATTGTTGAGTAAGAAGTCGTCACTGCTAAGGGGGGATTACTTTAGATTAGTCGATGGTAAGTCAGAAAAAGAAAAAGATGAGTTGTTTTTGTCAGTTGTTAAAGGTTGCAGTGGCGAATATCGCTTTCATGCGGCTACGGAGTATTTTAATAAGGTTCCCGGTAATCCGATAGCTTACTGGTTCTCTGATCAGGCAATTAGAAATTGTGATGTTTATCCGGCACTGGGTGAATATTCTGAAGCTAAATCAGGAATGTCTTCATGTAACTCGGAGAAGTTCCTGCGTCAGTGGTATGAGGTCTCCTATGACAATTTGGTCGTGGGTGCAACTTCTCACGATGTGGCATCGGAATCTGGTAAAAGGTGGTTCCCATATAATAAGGGTGGGGGCGATAGGCGATGGTACGGTTACAATGAAACAGTAATTAATTGGAAAAATGATGGTGAGGATTTAAAAACGTTTGTCGTAAATAACCCCAAGGACCCAAATACCACACATTGGTCACGAAGATTGTTCAATTTGGAGTGCTTCTTTAAAAATGGAGTAACTTGGTCGGCAGTTTCATCAGGGATGTTTTCGTGTAGGGTGGTTGGTGAAGGGGTAATACCGGGTACTGGAAGTAAGACTCTTTACGGACTTCCACAAGGCTTATCGAGCGTGATTTTTGCGCTTCTGAATTCGTCAGTTTCTTCATATTATCTAGGAGTGTTTTCTCCGACACTAAATTTTGAAGCTGGAGACGTTGCGAAGATACCTGTGATTGAAAATATTGATATCCCTAATCATATAATCAAAAGGTTAGTTGAAATATCTAGGAATGATTGGTCAAGTGAGGAGTCTTCAATTGGTTATTTATCATCTCCTCTATTTCATCGTGGCGATAATTTTAAGTTGTGTCTTGAATCCTTAAGGTCTAATTGTTTGGATTTTATTGATGAAATGCTGGGGCTTGAAGAGAGGTTGAACAAATTATTTGTTGATGCATATGGATTAGGTGGTGATGTAAGTGCCGAAGTTGATATTAATAAGGTCAGTCTGAGGTGTAATCCATCATATCGTTATAGTGGCAAGCGAGAGCAAAGTGAGCTTGTCGCTAATTGGTATGCGGATACTATCAGGGAATTCTTGTCCTATTCGGTTGGCTGTATGTTTGGCCGCTACTCTCTCGATAAAGAAGGCCTAATCCTGGCCAATCATGGCGACACGCTCGAACACTATCTCAAACAAGCCCCCAATCCATCCTTCATGCCTGACGAAGATAACGTCATCCCTTTAATCGACTTCGATGGCGATTGGTTTGAAGACGATATCACCGAACGCTTTAAACAATTCCTAAAAGTCACTTTTGGCGAAGAACATTTCTCCGAGAATCTGACCTATATCGAAGAAGCTATCGGCAAGGATATCAAAAAGTTCTTCCTAAAAGACTTTTACGCTGACCATGTAAAGCGCTACAAAAAACGACCCATATACTGGATGTTCTCCAGCCCCAAAGGCTCATTCAATGCCTTGATCTATATGCACCGTTATCGCCCCGATACAGTCAGTGTGGTACTCAATGATTACCTGCGTGAATTCCGCACGAAGCTACAGGCCCGTAAAGAAAGCCATGAGCAAATCGAGATTAGTGCCTCTGCAAGTGCTAAAGAAAAAACCCAGGCTATTAAGGCCATTCAGAAAATCAACAAGGTTCTGGATGAAGTAAACGATTACGAAAGAGATGTTTTGTATCCGTTAGCGGGTAAGAATATCGAGATTGATCTGGATGATGGGGTGAAACATAACTACCCGTTATTTGGCAAAGCGTTGAAGAAAATAACAGGCTTATCATAAGGAATTGGCATGGCGGGTGATTACGAAAAAGCTATCAGTATTCTGGAGGCGATAAAGAGAATTAACGGTAACGACTTTCTCTTGCCTGCTATCCAGCGCAAGTTTGTGTGGAGCAGCCAACAGATTTGTATGTTGTTCGATTCCTTGATGCGCGGCTACCCCATCAACAGTTTTATGATGTGGGCGGTCACTAGTGACACTATTAAGAACGATTACAAATTCTATAAATTTATTGAAAACTATTGTCAGCGCTTTAATGAAGAGAACCCTCATATGCCAACGGCCGCTAGCTTTAAAGATTTTAAAGCGGTGATTGATGGGCAGCAGAGGCTGACATCACTTTATATTGGCTTGTGCGGTACCTATGCCTATAAACAGCCCAGAGTTTGGTGGCCCAGTGCTCAGGATGATGCCGTATTGCCACCTCGTAAGTTGTATCTGGATTTAATGAATCCGATTGAATCGGATGATAATGAATCTATGATGAAGTACAACTTTCGGTTCTTGACGAATAAGCAGTTCGCTGAGTCTAAGGGTGAACACCATTGGTACTGCCTGCACGATATTCTGAAGGAAGCATCCTACAAAGAATCTGATGACGTTCTGTTGAATGTTGTCATGCCATATATAGCTAAGCATGATTTGGCTGATAACACTTATGCTAGAAAGACTCTGTTGAAGCTGTATTCTGCAATACGTAACCAAAAGTTAATTCATTATTTTAATGAAACGGAACAGGAGATTGACCATGTTCTCGATGTGTTCATTAGAACCAATAGCGGTGGTACAAAACTAGATTTTTCTGATTTGTTAATGTCGATTGCTGTCGCAAATTGGGATGGCGACTTTCGCAAAGAGGTTGACACTTTAGTGAAGGAGATTAACCAGAGTTCTGAAATGGGCTTTTATTTGGGCAGGGACTGGATACTAAAAACCTGCCTGATGCTCACCGAGTCAGATGTAAAGTTTAAAGTGAAGAACTTTAAATCGGATCAGGTCGAGGCGATTCAGAATCAGTGGGAAATGATTAAGGTCTGTATTAAGGAGACCTTTAAGGCTGTTCGCCGTTTTGGTATTAACCCGCAATCCTTAACATCTAAAAATGCTGTTATCCCTATTTGCTATTACCTGTATACCAAGCAGTCTGATGGTGAGCCGTTGTTCCGTTCAATTAATAACCTGGCTAAGGCTGAGAAACAGCGCGAAGTTATCAGCCAATGGTTTTATATGGCGTTGCTGAAAGGGGTGTTTGGTGGTCAGGCTGATACCATACTTTCTGGTATGCGCGATGTGTTGAAAAAACATCTTGATGATCCCGTATTTCCGTTGGAACAGATTATCGAAAAGTATAAAGGTTCGAATAAAGATCTACGTTTCGATGCTGAGTATTTGGATAACCTGCTGGCTATCCAATATGGTGAAGGCCGCTGTCGTGCTTTATTGCACCTGTTATTTCCCGAAATGAACCCCACTGAAACGTTTCATATTGATCATCTTCACCCAAAGTCGGCATTTGAGAAGAAGTCGCTAAAATCTCATGATTTTCTGGGACTAGACGATGAGCTGATGGCTTTTTATGTTGATCCCGGTCATTGGAATAGTATGGCTAATCTCCATTTATTGAATGATTCGCAGAATATCTCGAAGAAAGCTAAGCCCCTGGCTGAATGGATAGGTAGTAGTGGTATTACTGTTACCAGGAATCGCCTATTGCTTGATGATTCGGTGAGTCTTGAGTTTGAGTATTTTAAGACATTTTATGAGCAACGCCGGGCAGCATTAAAAGAGCGATTAATGAGCAGAGTGTATATGACCCAGGCTTTGGGTGTTGATGCTGTAGAAGATGATTTGGATGATGAGGTTGTTGAAGAGGAAGTGGCCATATGACCTCCCGTATTGATGCGGCCCTCACTCGTCTGTTCGCAAAACATCGTATCGTGTTCTGGTATGACAGCAAGCAAGAGTTGCGCTCCGAATTTGAGGCGCTGGAGCTGGCGGATGTTGAAAAACTAGAGATCGTTAATAACGAGTTTGGTATTAAGCACAGGGTCTTAAGAGAATTACCTAAACAGCAGTTTTTGATTTACAAAGAAGGCAAGCAGCCGGAGCATCTTCAGAACTGGTTGCTGGATGTGGAGTTGGCCAATACCACCTTCCGTACTGATCAGGTGGCGATTTGGTTGAGTGAGCTGGAACTGCCGAATGAATTTACTGAGTTAATAGAGGCCCACAGTGCCTTTTTTGATGCTTCAAAAGCACCTGCTCAGGTGGCTAAGCGTAAAGAGGCTCTAAAGAAGCTACTCACCTCTGAAGATACCTTGGGGCAAGTACGGATGAAGATGTTATCCGTGTGTGCGGGGGCCAATAAAAAAGGTGAGGACAGAATCGACAATGTACTTGAGCTGCTATTAGCTGAGCTACAGCGTTCTATTCAAAAAGATGGCAAAACACCTCTCTATGGCCTGGTGAAACGCTGTGGCCTAGATGCCTTTTTATGGCAGCAGGTAGAGCGGCACTATGGTTACCATTCCAATAACCCGAGTATTAAAGATTTTGTAATCGAGTTGTTTAAATCTTGCTACTCAATGGGGCTGGATTCGCCGGTTAACAATGACCCTATCAAGCTAAGTAGTGATGCCCTGGTTTTCTTTAAGCGCTGGAAAGACAGTCGTAGCCATGAGCAAAGCTTTGAGGCTCTTTCGGATGAATGTGCCGATCTGCTGAGTATTGAGGCGGACTTGAGTCATCGGGAATTGAAAGAGCTTATCGAACTGGATTACTTTGAGCTGATTGATAAGCGAGTTATTCATGAGCTGGTCACGGCGGTTGTGCAGCGTACCATCGGGCAGGGCGAGATCGCACTTTGGTGTCGTCAGCGCCGCCAGGGGCACTGGTATAGCAAGTATCAGCACCTCTACAGTGCGGTGGATGTGGCTAGCGAATTTCTAGCGTTGCTAGATATTGTGCAGCTATCTATGCCCAGTAGTACTGCCGCGGTGCAGGGCTATACCAGCCACTGGTATAAGCTGGATCAGCTTTACCGCCAGTATATATATGCGTTGAAAGTCTCTGCTCAGAACACTCTGCTGAACTCCCTTACCGAGCAGATTGAAAATCAATATACCAATCGTTACCTGTTGCCATTGAACAATGCCTGGCAGCAGCATGTGGATGCGATGCCTGGCTGGCAGGTGCCAGACGTTACACCACAAGCCCATTTTTATCGTAAATGGGTAAAGCCCTATCGGGATAAAGATAAAAAGATCACTGTGATTATCTCTGATGCCTTCCGATTTGAGGTAGGGCATGAAATGGTGAGTCGTATTCGCCAGGAGGATCGTTATCAGGCCAAGTTGGAGTATGCATTATCGTCACTACCTAGTTATACCCAGTTGGGTATGGCCTCGCTGCTGCCACAGTCTGAAGATATGCCGTTGCAAATTGTGGATAACAAGACTGGCACAGTAGAAATGGGTGCACAAAGCACTCAGGGCCGTGAAGGCCGGAACAAAGTGTTGAAAGCGTTAATTGGTGATAGAGCCAGTGCAGTATTGGCTAAAGATTTATTGGAGCGAACCATCTCTGAAAGCCGTGAGCTGCTGAAAGCACATGATGTGCTTTATATTTACCATAATCGTATCGACCATACTGGTGACAAAATGCAGTCAGAGGGCGAGGCCTTTGAGGCCGCTGAAAAAACTTTTGATGATTTGATGAGGTTGATTAAAAAACTGACTAATGCCAATGCTAACAATATTCTGATTACCGCCGATCACGGCTTTATGTATCAGAACAAGCCCCTAGAAGAGAGTGACTTTCTTGCCAATGATGTGAAAGGCGACGTGCTCTATAACGATAGGCGCTTTGTGCTGGGTAAAGGCCTGAAGAGCAGTGATGCTTTGAGAAACTTCACTGCTGAGCAGTTGAACCTGCAGGGTGATGTTGGGGCGGTAATTCCTAAGGGTATTCAGCGCCTGCGTTTAAGTGGTTCTGGCAGTCGTTTTGTGCATGGCGGCGCCACGCTGCAAGAGACAGTGATTCCCATTATTAGTATTAATAAGAAACGTCAGAGTGATACTGCTTCTGTTGAGGTGGATGTATTGCGCGGTGGTACTAATGTGATTACGTCTGGGCAGTTGTCTGTGACCTTGTATCAGACTGAGGTTGTGACCGATAAGGTGCAGCCAAGAATGCTGCGTGTGGGCCTTTATACCGATGAGAGTAAGCTGATTTCTGATAGCCATGAAGTGTTACTGGATTTGAGCTCGGAGAACCCTCGGGAGCGTGAAATGAAGCTGCGCTTTGTCTTAACGCAAGATGCTGATAAAGCAAATAAGCAGGAGGTTATGTTGAAGCTGGAGGAGCCGGTAACGGGAACCAATCAGTATAAAGACTACAAACAGCTGCCTTATACCATTCGCCGCTCGTTCACTAGCGACTTCGATTTTTAATGACTGAATTTAACGCTATCAAGAAAATGGATTTTCTGAGGATGTGCAATGACTGATTTGAACAAGAAAATATGTGATGTCTTTGCTGGGCTTGTGGTGCGCAAAGACCTGGTTAAGACGGTGAAGGGCAATGCTATTGTGCCGTCCTATGTGCTGGAATATCTATTGGGCCAGTATTGTGCAACAGATGATGAGGACAGCATTGAAAGTGGTATCCAAACGGTAAAGGAAATTCTAGCCAAGCACTATGTGCATCGCAACGAAGCAGGGTTGATTCGTTCTACTATTAAGGAGAAGGGCAGGCATAAGGTGATCGATAAGGTCAGTGTTGCGCTGAATGACAAAGATGATTGTTATGAGATGGCTTTTTCTAATCTAGGTATCAAGAAGGTATTGATTGATTCCGGTACGGTTAAAAAACATCCTAAGCTGTTAGTCGGTGGTGTCTGGGTGATTGCAGATCTTGAGTATGACCACATTGAAGGCCAAGGTGACAGCCCGTGGATACTAAGCACGATTAAACCCATCCAGATGTCTCACTTCGATTATGAGAGCTATATTGAGGCGCGTAAGCAGTTTACGCTGGAGGAATGGATCGATGTGCTGGTGCAGAGCATTGGCTTTAATCCTGAGTACTTTAGCCACAGGAGCAAGCTTACTCAATTGACGCGGCTGATTCCATTTTGTGAGCGCAACTATAACCTGATTGAGCTTGGCCCCAAGGGCACCGGTAAGTCTCATATCTATTCTGAATTCTCTCCTCACGGCATTCTTATTTCAGGCGGTGAAGTGACGGTGCCCAAACTTTTTGTCAGTAATGCAGCAAATGGGAAAATTGGCCTGGTGGGTTATTGGGATACGGTTGCGTTTGATGAGTTTGCTGGCAAAAAGAAGCGTGTGGATAAAGCACTAGTCGATATCATGAAGAACTACATGGCGAATAAGTCCTTCTCCCGTGGTGTTGAGACCTTGGGTGCCGATGCCTCAATGGTGTTTATCGGCAATACCGAGCACAGTTTGCCCTATATGCTGAAGCACAGTGATCTGTTTGATCCTCTGCCTGAGAAATTTTATGACTCGGCATTTTTGGATCGTCTGCATTGTTATATTCCTGGCTGGGAAGTGGATATTATCCGGGGTGAAATGTTCTCGGATGGTTACGGCTTTGTGGTGGATTATCTCGCTGAAATTCTACGCCATCTACGAAATCAGGATTTTTCCGATCAGTATAAAGAGCACTTTACTTTGTCATCGGATATATCCACCCGTGACCTGGATGCGATCAACAAGACCTTCTCGGGTTTGATGAAGATCCTATTCCCTCAGGGTGGCGCAAACCCAGAAGAGATTGAAGAAATACTGAGGTTTGCAATAGAAGGGCGCAAGCGGGTTAAGGATCAGTTGTTCAGAATTGATACCACCTATGCGGCAGTAAACTTTTCCTATACCGATAAAAATGGTGATGAAAAGCCCGTAGCTACCTTAGAGGAGATTGAGTATCCCAATTACTTTCATCAAACCACCGGCGAGAGTGATGATATTGGTTTGCCAGAGACTGATATGCCAGTTGTAAGTGGAGAGGTAGTTGAGGGCTTGGGTGAAGTGGGGAATGGCTCGGCGGGCATTACGCAGAAAATGGTGGAGCCTGAACTGAAAGAACAGCACCTAACTTTTATGGAGAATCAGCGAGGAGTTAGCTATGACAACCTGATTGGTCCCTATATAAAGAGCGCAAAGCACATAACTATTACCGACCCCTATATCCGTCTGTTTTTTCAGGCTAGAAATTTGATGGAATTGATGGAAACCATCGTTAAGAATAAGGCTGAAGAAGATGAAGTGGTTGTTAGTTTAATTACGGTCGAAGATGAGTTTAAAGGCGATCAACAACGTGAGTTCTTCGAACAGATTCAAAGTTCTATGTTTTCAGTGGGGGTTAAGTTTGCCTATTCGTTTGATAATTCTGGGTCACAACATGCCAGGCATATTGTGACGGATACCGGCTGGAAGGTTTCGTTAGATCGTGGCTTAGATATCTTTCAGCTGTACGATATGAATAATGCTTTTCAGCTTTCAAACCGCTTACAGCAACATAGAGCCTGTAAGGCTTTTGAGGTTACATACATAAAGGTTTAAGTATGAATGGAGAATAGGGGAGAGGAGTTAATACAGTTGATAGTCAGCCTGAATCGGTTTGTGTTCACTCGGCTCCGCTCCCATTTTCTTCTCTTGGGTTATTTTTTATTCAAACGTTAACAACCTGTACCAGCCCGCCAGTGATGGCAAAATAAATCCATTGGCTAATCACAGGTTTTCCAGTTGCTTGCGTAATTCGATCAGCATAAGCCTTTAAATGCGTGGGGAGGAGCTTTGTGATCGATCAGGATATAGCCTTCGGTGTTTCGAGCAGCATGTCTATCCAGCAGAGGTGAGTTGTTCCGTATCCGCAGTGTAGCGTATGGGATATTGTAGTGGGGTCGCGCATAGGTTGGGGAGTTAGCTATAAATGATAAAAGATCAAATTTCTAAACTGTTAAAAACAATTCTTATTACTGAGGGCAGAAACCTATCGCATCCTGATGGTCGAGCTTTGTATGCATATCGGCTCAATCAGGAAGAAGTTAATGCGCTTAAGGATCAACTGTCTAAATGTATTGTTGATTCATTTAGCGGAACTGACTGGGTCCGAGGTGCTGAGCGCATATTTGTTCTTTATGCCGCGGAGTGGTGGCGTAGTAACTATGATGGTGGGCCATGGCGCTGGAAGGATGTCTTTATTTCAATAGGCTGGCCTGTCTTGAGTGCGTCGCAACGGAGGTTACTGGTAGAGCAGGGATTGAGTTTCTGGAAAAGAAAGATTCATAGGCAAGCGTCAGATCGCAATGACTATCTTATGACCTTAGTAACGGAAGGAGGGTTCCCGGTTAAGCTTGTTGAGCGGCCTGAAAGTCATTTAAAAATATTTCTAAAGTCAATGTTAACGGACTATTCACTATATGTTAACGCAGGTATGAGTGTTGAGCGTATAGCTGAAAGCCATGCTCATCGTTTGCCGCGATCATTTAGGCACCCGGCTGTTTATCAACTAGCCGCAGATTTAACCGTTTCTATTTACGAGCTTTCTGAACAAACCCAGGATTCCCCCAACCCTTTTGAAACACTAAATCAACAGGATGTAAATTGGCGGGATAAGCTGCCAATTTCTTTGGATTCTAATTCAGCACAAACACTTGTGAATAGTTTGCTAAGAACAGCAGCCAAAAGACGAAGCATCAAATATGAGCAGCTTACGTTGACTCGATATTTCACGCGAGATCTTGACGGTAACTTTAGACATCAAGCCAAGGTTAATCTTCCGAGTAGTTTGACCGTAGCATTACTTGCTGAAGAGGTGGGGATACCTGCAGATAAACTTCCAAGACGGCTCGAAATGTCTGTTTATGTTGACGGGAAGATCAGAAGAGTGGCAACTTTGTCAAAAGAAGGTGAAGAATACTTTGTTTATCCTGGCGGCCCAGAAAGTCTTCTTTTAGAAATAAGCCCAACATCTAGCGTTAGTGCCATGCTTGTGGATCCCAGTGGTGCGCGGTTGAACACTCAAGATCTTCGTATCGTAGGCGGTAGTGCTTTAGATGAAGATTTGCCCTTGGTTTGCTATGAGGATAATGAGCAATTTATCATTGTTGGCCAGGGTGGTATTCAGAGTCGTTTGGATTATCTCTTTGTTAGCTTGCCAGAGGGTCTTCGCGTTATAGATGGCGCTGAGGAAGCCATACCTTTGGATATGGTCGTTGTAGATTTCCACGCCAATGGGCGTTGGTTGAAAATAGACCAGCCATTGGTGATAGATTTACAGGGGCAGTTTTCTTGCACGATAAAGCCTGGACATGCGGTTGATAACAACCCTCTGTTTATTGCTAGAGGTAACAGAGAATACCTATTCGAAGGGGGATCTAAGCTCCCTATTTTTCGTGGCTTTCCAAAATTCCATAAAAGCACTAATGGCCAGCTAACGTTAGCCAAAGTTGAGGATGTTTACTGGTCACTACCAAATAGTAAAGAATGGGTCGCTTGCTCCTGTGACTTACCAAAAGGAACTGTGAAGGTGCGAATTGTAGAGGGTGATGAGTGTGTGTTTTCTACGAAACTAACGGTTTTACCTTCTGATTTTAGTTTTAGTCTTCAAGCGGGTAGTGATCCACGATCAGGTGAAATTATTATTGAAGGACTTGATGGCGCAGTTTTTGCCACGCAAAAGGACGTGCCTGTTGAACTATTAACCTCAAGTTCTAGTGGTACTACTGTCATAAGCTGTAAATCGACAGTAGGGTTTTCTGGGAAAATGCCTTTATTGTTACGCTGGCCAAGCGGTGAAGAATGCCAGTTATTAGTCCCCTTTCCAGCTCAGGGTAGCCATTTTGTCGATACTAATGGCGCTGATTTAGGAACGCGAGTCGTAGCTTTAAATGATTTAGTGAGTATTTCAGCTGTGGGGATTTCCCCGAATGAGTATGAGTCTTTTACTATACAGGGCGAGCTAAGAGCTAATGATATCGGTAAAAATATATCCAGATCGACTTTTGGCTTTAGAAAAAAAATGGCTCATGTTTCTACTGGTTATAGTGAATTTCGATTAGTGGATCTATATACCAAGATTAGGGATTTATTTAGTTACAGTGCAGACCTAGATGCCAAGGTAAGTTTGGAGATTCTTCAGGACTCGAGGCCAACCTCTAGGCTGGATATTAGTCAGTTTGACAGCGAGCTTATTTTTGACCACTCAAATTATCAATTATGCCATTTTGGGTTAGATGGAAAACCCAGTGACGAGCGTGTGGCGGTTAATTTTATACCTATGGTTGGTGACGAGGCTTTAGACGTTGATACTGCCATACTTACCCAGGAAGGTGGCTTTGGCTGGCAGCTTAACCAGAATCTTCCCGGAGAGCTCTATTTGGCCGTCGCTAAAGGTTCTTCTATTCGTTCCATCCGGCCTTGCGTGGTTTTTTCTAAGGTGGTAGCAGAGGTTGATCATGAAGAAGGGGCTCGGCAGTTGGAAGATATATTCCAGCTGTCTCACCCTGGTGAACGGAGGCGCGCATTAACTCAATTGGTAATTGAGTTGGTGGAAGACCCGTCTGATAGTCGCTGGTCTTCTGTGCTTATTAATGTCAGGAAATTTGCTGAAGTTCACCCCGATTCAATAGACCTGTATGAAGCTATTATCGATAACGCTGCTATGGCCGCAGGTGTCCTAATACGCTCAACAGAAAATGATTTAACTGCGTTAATGGATTGGGAGAATTTCTTGCCCTTCAGGTGGTGGCAAGTGCCTATTAAAGACTATGTTCAGGCCTACAGTGGTTATGCCAATTTTGTGATTAGCGAATACCCTGATTACCAGGAACTTATGTTAGATACAGCTACTAACGCGTTAGTAAACTTACGTAGTTCTCTTCCTATTACTGGAATTACTATCGATGCAGCTCTCCTGGAACTTTTAGACAGGAAACCTAGTGGTTTTTTGGTGAATGCTGAAAAGATTGGCCCTCAAAAGCTATTTGAAGTTTTAAACGAAGATTTAAAGAATGAGCTAATGATTCAGATAGGTGATGAACAATGGCCAACGGGTATAAGCCGCGAAGAATGGGACAAGTTGTTTGAGGAGGATTTACCTTGGTTAAATGACGGTCGCATGGGGTTTAGAAAGCCGTTATTGGATGCCATTGTGGCTGTAGCCTATAGCATTGCCGTAGGGTTCTATCTGCCAAGAGAAGAACGTGCTTTCGTTTGTGCAATGCGTGCGTTTAATTCTAAACAGTTTGATCGCATGCTTAAATTTGCCGAGTCAGCAATCTACCTAACGAGGTTGTAGATTAATCAAAAAAATAAAAATGGGTCGCTGCAATACAAATACATGCCGCTTACTCACCCCTTGTTTTAAGGCCGATTAATACTGCCCCTGTCTTTTGGTAAAGCCCCT
>Ga0105357_10000471_pt1 | contig 21229 bp, 19 predicted proteins | sample GOMGulsemesocosm_4_FD_83660 | JGI IMG/M metagenome (GOLD analysis project Ga0105357, IMG submission 83660) | Methane-oxidizing microbial communities from mesocosms in the Gulf of Mexico - GOM15B Gulf of Mexico | ecosystem: Environmental > Aquatic > Marine > Cold seeps | place: USA: Gulf of...
CTGGCCATTCTCTAGTGGAGAGGCAAAAAACAAATCATCCGGTTGATGAACAATGAATTCGTCACGTCCCGGCGTTTCAATGCTAACCTTTACAAAAGTACCCTGATATTCAAGGTCGGTCACTTTTCCTGTTAGAGCATTCTGGTGTCCATCAGCCTGCATGCTGATCATGATTCTGTCTCGGCGCACCGCGATTTTTGCGTCCTCACCAGCATTCAGACTGTTAGCACATTTTGCGGCAAAGTGATTTCCTGCCTCGTCTATGATCACGGTATGTTCGGCGTTATTAGAATCGACTTTTCCAGAGATGACGTTCTGACCTCCCATGAACCGCGCGATATAAGGGCTATGAGGTTGGTCATAAATCTCCCGCGGCGAGCCAGTTTGCTCCACAACACCATGATCCATTACGACAACCTGGTCAGCTAACGCTATGGCTTCAGGCTGGGTATGAGTAACGTGAACAAAAGTAATTCCGAGATCGTTTTGGAGTCTCTTCAACTCGACCCGCATTTTGAGACGTAAGAATTCATCGAGAGCAGAGAGTGGTTCATCCAATAGCAATACTTGCGGGTTAGTGATAAGGGCACGTGCTAGGGCGACGCGTTGTTGCTGCCCTCCAGACAATTCTGAGGGTAACCGATCTGCCAAGTGCAAGAGTTGCACGCGATCTAACATTTCTCTTCCGAGTTCTCTTCGCTCGGCTTTGCCGACTTTATTTAGTTTTAGCGAGAATGCGACATTCTCTGTCAAAGACAGATGAGGAAAAAGTGCATAACTCTGGAACATCATGGCAGTTCCGCGCTCTCCTGTGCGCAAATTCGTAACATCATTTTCACCGATGCGGATAGTACCGGTCGTCGGAGTCTCGTGACCTGCAATCATTCGTAACAACGTTGATTTTCCGCAACCGCTAGGGCCAATCATACAACAGTAGGAGCCTCCCTCAATTGTAAGGTCAAGATTATCAACCGCGTTTACAGGCCCGTAACTTTTGGTCACCTGCTCGATATGGATTTCGCCTGTTTTAGTCATTTCGTCTCTCTTACTCAAATATCTCTGCGGTGGTGCTGTCAGGCACGGCGTTTCTGGATGACCGAGATGGCCAGGAAGGCCAGCCCGATAACGGCAAAACTGATGACCGAAGTGACTGTCCCGATCGCATAAAGCGCTGGTGTAGTGACATTCGACGTCATGTTTGCAATTTCGATTGGCAAGGTATTGTCGGCGCCTACTGTTAGCAGCGAGCGTGGCATTTCATCATATGAAAGTGTAAATCCGAATAGTGACACTGCGATCAGACCCGGGAACAAAATCGGAATTGTGACGAACTTCAGCGTCTGCCAATGCGATGCTCCAGCATCTCTAGCAGCCTCTTCCCAAGCACCATCAAATCGATTGAGAACAGCAAACATGATGAGCAAGCCGAATGGGAGCGTCCATGACAGATGCGCCGCGAGCCCAGAAGTGAACCAGTTGAGGCGTATCCCCACGATCTGGAACAATTGACCTAAGCCAAGGCCCAGCAATATTCCCGGAACAACAAGGCTGGTGATCGCGAGATAGAATATCAAACCAGATCCGACAAAGCGTTTTCGAAAAGCAAGTCCAGCAAAGAGGCAGGTCACCACAGTAATGACCATCGATGCCACCCCAAGGATCAGCGACCGCGACAGAGCGCCCCCCAGATCACCATAGCGGGAGCTCGTGAAAAGATCGCTAAACCAATGAGTTGAGACGCCGCGCATGGGGAAGGTCAGGCCCCCTTGTTGCCCCTGAAACGACAAGACAAAAATGATCAGCATCGGACCGTAAAGAAATGCTACGAAGAGCGCAAAGAAGGTCACCAAAAAATAGAATGTAGGACCTCGATTAGAAGATATCATTGTGATTTCCTAGCGTTCAAGCTCAGCGCGAATATCGACGACGCGCATGATTAGGTAGACAAAAGCCAACACCACCGCGATAAGTAGCACTGCCATGGCGGCGGCTTGCGGATAGTAAAGCTGGTCAATATCATTCTTCATGGCCGAAACGACAGACGCACTCTGCCCTCCACTCATTACCCGGACCACAAAGAAATCGCCCATGACCAGTGCCACAACAAATATGGAGCCAAGTGCGATTCCGGTTTTAGTCAATGGGATGATGATGTTGATGAGAACGTCGAAATCGCTTGCCCCTGCATCTCTAGCGGCTTCAATCACAGACGGGCTGATTTTGGACATTGAATTGAAGATTGGAACAATCATAAACAGGGTAAAAAGATGTACGTAAGTCAGAACGACTGCAAAATCTGAGAAGAGCAAAAATGCCAGCGGCTGATCAATCAAGCCAACGCCCTGAGCGGCTGTATTGAAAATACCTTCCTTGCCCAGAAAAGGCACCCAGGAGATCATTCGGATGGTTGTCGAAGTCCAGAATGGGATAGTACAAAGCAAAAACAGAGCGATCTGTATTTTGAGTGATTTCACGAAGAAAACCAAGAAATATGAGCACGTGAACCCGATCACAAGGGAAAAGGCGAGCGTCAAAACTGTGTACTTGATTGTTTGCAGATAGAGAATCAAAGTGAGTTTCGACGTGAATATCTCTTTGTAATTCTCAAGCGTAAAGTTCGGGTAGAGTTGGAGACCATCCGTTTCCCAAAAACTGATGGTCAAAAGTGTCGCGATAGGAATCCCGACAATCAGGATCAGGATCGAGGTATAAGGAAGAGCCTCGAGATACGGTTTGGTATTCCGATTAGACATAGCGAATGCAGCCTGCTTGTGTTGTAAAACATGGCGAGCCAGACCTTTGTCGAAGCTCGCCATTTGCGTATTATCCTTAGGACGAAACGAATTCATTCCAACGCTTAACCATGTAACGGTCTTCGTCCATGACCGTGTTCCAGCAGGCAACGTTGCCCATGCGGTCCTCGAATGAGCCGCCATCTCGAACCAGGCCGGCGCTTCCTTGTAGGCTGCCGAATGGATCTTGGATGTCTACGGCAGCAGCTTTACCGCCATACCAGAAATCCCACTCCGCTGCGCTGAGAACGGATTTTGCGGTTTCAGGCACAGAACTGTAGTAGCCCGTTTTAGCCATAAACGCGCCTTGCCAACCGTCCAGAATCCAGTTCAAGTACTCATAAGCAGCTTCAAGCTTAAGCCCGTCGAGATGGCTCATCAGGCCCATGCCAACGCCCCAGCCACGATAACCTTCTTTCAGCGGAGCGTAAGAGACATTAACACCACGTGTCCGTACAGCAGTTACCGCCGGAGACCACATTGATTGTATAACAACCTCGCCCGAGGCCATTAGATTAACAGATTCATCAAATGAGCTCCAAAAAGCCCTGAACTGCCCGGATTTCTTCGCTGCGATCAGGATCTCAATCGTCTTGTCGATTTCTTCACGCGTCATATTGCCTTTGTCGCCATAGACAAAATCGCCACGTGCCTCGATCGCCATTGCGGCGTCCATTATTCCAATTTGCGGAATATTTATGAGCGCTGTTTTACCCGCAAATTCCGGGTTAAGTAGCTCAGCCCAGCTTTCAATAGAACGGCCAATCAGATCAGGACGAATCCCAAGCGTATCGGCGTTATAGATTGTTGGGAGTACGGTCGTGAAACCTGTTGGTCCGTCTGCAAATGATTCTGAGCCTGGCGCATCAGTATATTGAACTTCGTAAGGTAAAATGCCTTGGCGTGAGGCGTCTGATCCGTCAAAATTTTTCCCTTCACGGAACAGAGGGATGACTTTGTCCCAGTTTTTGATCTTGCCAGTATCGATCGCCTGAAGTTGTTTGCTGCGCCATACTTTCGAGAGAGCCCAAAATTCGATATCCGCTATATCTACTGTCTCAGGCTGCTTCACCACGCGTGCCATTAGCGCATCTGTCCAGGCACCCTGGGTTTCAATTTTAAAGCCAAGATCCTGAGAGGCTTTTTCAGCGATGTCTGGGTAAACCGAGAAGGATGGGCCGACTTGCTTGAGCGAGATGTCCTTGAGGTTATTCGCCCATACCATCGGTGCAGCCATTAGGCTGGACCCTGCAGCCAGCGTTGCTGCCCCGCCTTTAAGGACCTTGCGGCGGCTAATCCCCGCGTTGCCCAGTTTTTCGATTTTACCAGTCATTTTGCATCTCCCATTTCGTGTCCGGTTCCAATATTTTTTTTAGCAAGGGTGACGTTCCTCTGATTAAAACAGTTGGCGTCTTACCTTGCGATGGTCATCACGTTAGTAGAAATGTATTTTGAATACAAGAGACTTTTTATCTTGCAACAAGATGAAGTTTTTGGCTATTAATGGAGCTGTGGGTGGCGTAATTTTGATTTTTGCAGTCAAAATACTCTATGTATAAATACTTTGAGAGAGTGTTCAGGAATATTCACATGGCGAGCAAGACAATACGTCCAGAGGAGCCCATGGCGACAGTAAAGTCAGCTGTCGTGCCTAATGAGGCTGCCATCCCGAAGAAAGAGCCGCCACTTTATCTGTCAATCCATGAACGACTGAACGAAACGATCATCAAGCGATCAATCCCTGAAGGGTCTATAATTAAAGAAGGCCCGTTGGCTTCGGTTTTCGGCGTCAGTCGAGCGCCCGTGCGCCGCGCCCTGCAAATGCTAAGTGAGGCCCGTATTATCAAACCTGCCAAAGGTCAGGGCTTTGTTGTCGGCAAAGCGACCGATGGCGAAATTTTGTCCTTTCAAGACTTGCAATCCATTTTTCTTGATAGCGAGGAGCTGGAAGTTGCTCGCACACCTGCTTGGGAAAATATCTATGAAAGTGTTCGTCTTGATGTGACGAACTGCCTGCCATTTGGAACCTTCCAAATTAATGAATCTATTGCCTGTGAGCATTTTTCGGTTGGTCGAACTGCGCTACGTGAGGCACTCACAAAACTTCAAGATCATGGATTGCTAGAAAAATCCAATAGATCCCACTGGATTGCCGGGCCTTTGACGGCACGTGATGTTCACGAATCTTTCGAAGTGCGTCGTCTGTTAGAGCCTGAGGCTTTTGCCCAGTCCGTCGCAAGCGTCGAAAAAGCCACCTTTCGGGTAATGCTAGAGAAAGTGGCGGCAGTGTTGCGAAATCTGGAAGAAGCGCCTCCTGAGGCCGTCGAAGACATCGAAAACGATTTGCATCAGGTGCTGCTGGAAAATGCCAAGAACCGACGTTTATTGGAAGCCATCGACCGTAATCAGTTGCCTTTTATCGTTAACAGAATATTTCGCCGAAACTTTGGCCTGAAACCTGACTTGCCCGCTTTGGAGGACCATGCGGAAATACTAAGTCAGCTGCTGAAAAACAGGCTGGATGTTGCTCGAACAATGCTGGATGCGCATTTAGCGAAAGCAGAGAAAAACACACTTGCGAAGCTACGGGTACTTTCGACTTTGCCTAAACCCGTCACAGCTCCATATCTCATCAACGTGCATTGAGGATACTCTGATGTCTGACCAAACCCTCCGCGTTTTAGGAACCAGCGTTACACTTTTGGATGTGGTGCAAGATCTGGCGCGTCGTGATCTTGATATCGATATTGAATTTGATGTTCGAGGCGGTGTTGAGGCTCAGCAAAAGGGCATTCTCAGACCCGACGACTACGATATTTATGACCAATGGTTCCATAGCATAGACCTATTGTGGACCGCCGGGGCGATTCAACCAATCCAATGTGACCGACTGGAATTTTGGGAGGACATTGGAAATCTGACAAAATTTGGCTCGCTGAACAACGGGTCAAATTTGGGAGCGGGAAACCGACCCATGGATATTCAGTTTGTCCAGGAGGACGGATCATTGGGATCTCACCCAATGCCGCGTATTAGTGCAGTTCCTACCGCATATAACGCGGATTCATTCTCATACGAACCAAAACTCATGCCCACGACACTGGAAGTTGGATCAGAGAGCTGGGGATGGCTTTTAAGCAGAGAATGGCGCGGGAAAGTGGGTCTGAACACGGATCCATCCATTGGGATCGCCGATATGATTTTGGCCGCTCAAGCGATGGATTTGGTCGAATTCGAGGATGTTGGGAACCTCTCGATCGAAGAGATTGACGCCTTGGTCGATGAGTTGATTCTGCTAAAAAAGGCCGGACACTTTGCAGGATTTTGGTCCACGGTTAAGGACTCCGTCGATTTCATGCTGAAGCGAAAAGGCAGGATTGGTGGCATATGGTCCCCAGCTGCCTCCAAACTCCGGGCAAGGGACGTTCCGGTGCGTATTGCCGCGCCGATCGAGGGATATCGCGCATGGCATTCTTGCCTATGTCTTTCCTCCCGTCTGCCGCCTGAGAAGGCAGACGCCGCATACCAATACCTGAACTGGTGGCTGTCTGGTCGACCAGGTGCAGTGTTAGCACGGCAGGGTTACTATTCGTCTACACCGAACAAAACCAAGACTAATCTGTCGAATGCCGAATGGGATTATTGGTATGCAGGCAAACCGGCCAGTGAAGACCTTAGCGATCCTCAGGGCCGCAAAATTATCAAAAAGGGAGCTGTCCGAGAGGGTGGATCGCATCAAGATCGCATGTCTAACATCGTGATGTGGAACACTCTTATGGATGAGCAAAATTATCTTGTCAGGCGTTGGAGCGAACTTTTGACTGCCTGATCACACGCGAAAAAACACTGCTTAATGAAAGGAAAGAAAATGAAAGAAATCAAATGCTCGTTCGGGGTTGATATCGATTCAGTTGCTGGTTGGATCGGCTCTTATGGCGGCGGCGATAGTCCATCGGATATTCAGCGCGGCGTGTTTGCAACCGAGGTTGGTATTCCGCGGCTTTTGCGTCTCTTCGACAAGTACGCTTTGCCAAGCACATTCTTTATTCCAGGTCATTCGTTGGAATCCTTTCCCAAAGAAATGGAATTGATCCTGAAAGCCGGTCACGAGATTGGTGCCCATGGGTATACTCATGAGAACCCGGTCGCTATGACCCCTCAGCAAGAAGAAGATGTGCTGGTAAAATCCATTGAGTTAATCGAGGGACTGACAGGTCAAACACCTCGAGGCTATGTCGCTCCGTGGTGGGAAATGTCGAGCAACACGGCAGCGCTGCTGCAGAAGTACGGTTTTACCTATGACCACAGTCAGGGGTATCGCGATTTCCAGCCATTTTATGCGCGTGTAGGCGACGAATGGACCAAGATCGACTATTCCAAATCCGCAGCTGAGTGGATGCGCCCAATGATCCACGGTAACGAGATCGACTTGGTTGATATTGCTGCGAACTGGTATGTGGACGACCTACCTCCGATGATGTTCATCAAGGGGGCGCCAAATAGTCATGGCTTTGTTAACCCACGCGATATTGAGGAAATGTGGCGGGATCAATTCGACTGGGTGTATCGTGAAATGGACTACGGCACGTTCTGTATTACGATCCATCCGGATGTAGCCGGCCGGCCTCAGGTTCTTCTGATGCTTGAGCGGTTGATCGAGTACATCAATACTCATGAGGGCATTGAATGGGCATCATTTAAGGATATCACGGATGACTTCCGTAAACGCTATCCGTTTGAAGGTGGTAAACGCCCGCCTGTAATCTAAAAATAATTAGCGCATCCGTGTATTTTGAGCGGATGCGCCTCCACCTCTGAAAGGACTAAACATGTGTTCAGCTTGTGGATTTCCGCCTGCAGTAGGGCATTGGACAGACGCCGGCGGTCAAACGCCGACGGAAAGGTTGCGCATCCGTTTCTCACGGGTGGCACTACTCAATGAATTGCTAAAGCCACTCGGCCTCGGTGCCCATGATCTTGGGGTTCAACCCGGCATTCAGATCTCCAACGGAATGGGCCAGACTAAGCTCTGCCAGACTCTGGAAGAGGCATGGGATCAAGTGGAAATCTTATCCGGCACCTCTTTTGATCCACTTAACGTCGTGTGAAAGTCGATGAGTTCTGAAGAAAACAGGTTACGCCTGACAATCCTTGGCGGCTTTCTCGGCGCAGGTAAAAGCACTTGGTTGCGTCATCAGCTTTTCGCCGAAACCTACGACCAACCGCATGTCATCGTTAATGAGGTGGCACCCCATGCAGTTGACGACACGCTACTCGCGGGTGCGCGCTGTCTTGATGTGCTGGCAGGAGGATGTGTCTGTTGCGATCAGAAGGAGCAGATGATCGAGCTCTTACACAGCATCTGCAATGACCGCAGTCGCATGCAGGACGTCCCTCAAACTCGCCAGCTTGTGTTTGAGATGAGTGGTGTCGCTGACCCGGGCCAGGTCTTAACAGCTATCCAGAACGATCCGATCCTGAACCGTCACATCCTCTTGGAAGAGATTATCGTTGTCGTTGATGCGCTTCATGGGCTTGAACAGGTACGTACTGAACCCTTGTCTCGCTGCCAGATCGAAGCGGCAGACCAAATCCTGATCACCAAAACCGATTGCTGCGACGCCCAAACACTTGAGACTTTGCTTGCAACCCTCAAACAGCTAAACCCCGCATCTGAATGCCGTGCCAGTGTCTTCGGTGTCGAAGAACCTTTGCCCGACGCCTCCTCCGCCCAACCGGTGCCATTACCTGATCTGGACGGCCAGACCGAAGAACCTCTGTCGTCGGTGTCCCTCAATCTGGATGAGTCTGGAACAGACGTGAACACTTGGGTTGGTTTCTCAGTCTGGCTTTCGGCGATGCTGCATACTCATGGCAACCATATGGTGCGGGTTAAAGGTGTGGTGAGAACACCCGGCGGGCGCTTGTTATTGCAATCTGTTCGCAAAGTCATGCAGGCTCCTGAAATACTTCCCGACCTGCCGTTAGGTGGTGAACGATCAAGTGACAACACTGTTGTTTTGATTGGGCGAGGACTGAATCACGAGCGTATCCACAATTCACTCCATCACGTTATGACTAAAACAGCGAACTGAACAACGCCAGCCCATCCGTACGGAATTGGCGGGCAACCAAAAGGAAAACAGGTGACCGAACTCCTAGTAAATACCACACTGTTCGAACTTCTCGTGCGGATGATTGCAACTGCGCTCATCGTCGTCTTAGTGGCCACAGCCGTTGGAAAATTGGGGCCTCTTATCGGTGGTCTGGTCGCCGGACTGCCAATCGGACTTGGGCCGGGTTTTTATTTCCTCATCGGCAGTTCATCTACTGATTTCCTCATCCAAACAGCAACATTCTCATTGCTTGCCTTGAGTGCAACGCAGATCTTTCTGACCACATACATAGCAACAGCAAGACGGGACTTTCCGCTAGTGTCTCTTTTGATAGCAGTTGTCGTCTGGGTCATGGCCATTACAGCACTCAACCGGTTCCCAGTGACAACTACATCTGCAGCAACTCTTTTTGTTGCGATGACAGTTGCAATGTTTCTGATTGGGCGGCGGTTTCAGATGCCCAAATCCAAGAATGAAAGGAAAGAAGGATTTCGCATGCTCCTCATGCGGGCTTGTATCGCGGGCTTGCTCGTGGCCATGGTGACGGCCTTGGCACCGACACTGGGTGCGGAGTTGTCCGGGATACTTTTGGCCTTCCCAATTGGATATGCGTTAATATCAGTTACCGTTCACGAACAATATGGTACAGCCAGCGTGATCGGCGTACTCCACTCTGCGCTCCTTGGAACAATCAGCTTGGCAACTTTCTGTGTAGCTTTCGCAGTCTTCTTGCAGAATTTCTCAGCAATTAATGCGTTTTTTCTCGGTCTTACAGCATCGTTAGTGAGCACCTCTTTAATGGTTCTTAGCTCCCTCATTAAATGGAGAAGGGTCACAGAGGAATTTTAAATAGCCTCAAAATTTGGGAATTGGTGCCAATAATTCATCTGGCTCACGAAACAGCTAACGGCGTCGAGGGTGCCCGGGAATACCATGACGCGGCTGTCTCTGGCGCTGATGCAATAAACGAACAGCCTGGCTTCTAAGGCATGCTTTCCTATCTGCATGGAAATGGTGCACGCATCATAACAAATTACCGGTCATGAGTTGTTGGAAAGAAGAGGTGATGAATTGGTACATGTTGATGCACCAGATCATTTCGCCAAGGAAACACTTACTGCAATTATGGTTAGGCGGAGGCTAGGCGCGGTAACCCAGTTTGAGAAACTGCACAGAGCTCGTGAACGCATACGACGGAGCCTACGCGTTATAGCTAAGGAGTTGCCAAAACTGGGTCGTGTAGCCGTCAGCGGTAAGCCCTACGGCGCGGAGAGTGTTGAGCTGATGGGACTGGGTAAGTGATGCAAAAAGTGACGGCCAATCGCTTCTTGAAAACGGGATACCGGAAGGGGGAAACCCCCGAATTTGAATATACATACCCCAAGCATTAATACAGAGTACCTTCACAAAAATAAGCTGAGTACATTTATCGAGCTGGAATGCATACAGGCTGGCAGGAGTTCCATTTGACATCATGACCCATCAGTGCTCCGTACTTCCATTGTGCACATGAGTATGGAGTCCCCCCAGCCTATATCGAAGGCACATTGCTGTCGTCGCTTTGGTATTAATGTCTGGTTATCAACCTGTAGCGGACGTCGTCCGGAACCTGTGTAGACGTAAGAAATGTGTCAAAAGCAGATGTTTTTAAATCGAACTTACTGATACGATGTAGCGTCGAACTATTTAACAGGTGAGATGCACATTGGAGCCAGCCCAGTCGTTCAGCGTAGAAGAACGCGCTCAAAAGAAGCGGTTTGAAGAATTTTATGAGCGATCGCTAACACCCGTGATGCGCACGATCGGAAATCAAGTGTGTGGCTGTGATTATGGAGGCAACAGCTGGACGACGCATGCCGAAGCAGATGATGTCATTGAACGTCTTAAATTGCGAAGCGGTCTGCGTCTGCTTGATCTGGGAGCTGGGTCAGGCTGGCCTGGTCTTTACACTGCGCAGAAAACAGAATGCGACGTTGTTCTGGTTGATCTGCCCGAAAACGGCCTGAATATTGCTTTGAACCGGGCCGTCACAGATGGAATAGAAGATCATGTTACTGCTTCAGTCGCCGACGCCTCGACCCTACCCTTCCCAGACCACTGCTTTGATGCGATCAGTCACAGTGACCTGTTGTGTTGTCTCCTTAGAAAACGAGCTGTCCTAGAAACCTGCCGGCGTGTCATTCGACCTGACGGGCGCATGGTCTTCACCGTTATCTCCGTTACGCCCGGATTATCCGCAACTGATCGACGTCGAGGGATCAAAAATGGCCCTGAATTCATTGAATGCGAAACGGATTATACTAATCTATTGGCACAGACAGGTTGGACGATTGAGGCATGCGAGGATGTAACGGATACTTTTGAAGCATCCTATCGTCGCCAGATCGTGGCTGACGAACAAAATCAAGACGAACTCTGTACATTGATCGGCAGCGCCAACCTGACCGACCGCATGCAAATGTGGCGGTCAAAATTGACCGCTATCAGTGATGGACTGTTACGCCGAGAAATCTTCCTAGCAGTCCCCGCGCGGGTCTAAGATTGGGTTGGGCTTGTGCCCCTGTCGAATGGAAACGAGTGCTTATGAGGCATCTCAAACAAACAAGCCAACAATCCGGTCACCCGAACTATTGGCTTGTTCTTATAAACAATAAGTGTTTGATCACTTTTTGTTATTTGGCGATATTCTCACTCAAAATTTTATAGGATGTTCCAACACTGAAATAGTGCACATCAGACCATCCCCCTGGGCTAAGTTCCTTTTGGCGGAACCGCATACTGTAAACTAGGGTGTTTCCGCTGGAAGCTTCTTTCACCAGCCACAGGCTGTAATATTTGAAGCGCCCAACAACCCAGCCGTCATTGATCCATTTGGCTTCCAGTTTCTCTGTCCATGGATCAATTTCTGCCGACCGTAAAATCTCTGTTCCAAACTGTTTTTCCGCGACTGCCAGAACAGTCTCATCGGCAGCCTTGGTATAACCTGGTGGGAATCTGTTTGCGGCAAGGCGTGCCTCTTTAGCTTCAGCAACACTTTTATCAATAGCCGCTATTTGCGTTTCGACGTCATTCCGGTCTTTTTCAATCGCATTTGCTTGGCCTTTCATCTTTTCAGAAGCCCCTTCGCCCAATGCTTTCATAGCCAGATCAAACTGCACAAAATCTTTTTTCATCCAATTTGCCGCTTGGCCAGCCTGATAACTACGTTGATTATCATCTTGGTCTTTAGCTGCTATCAAAGCGTCGCTGGAATCTTTGATGGTCACCTTTACACCGTCAAATAATTTGCTTAAATACGCGTCCTTCTTCCCTTTTTTATCTCGATAGGTATAGCGAAGCTCTTGCGCATACTCTTTGGCATACCTAGCAGCACGTCCCTTGGTTGGAAGTTTATTAGCTGAGGCCGCCGCATCATATCCTTCCAGAGCAGATCGACTGGTATCCAGCGCCACGTCAAATGCAGAAAATGCTTCAGAAATATCACCTACCGTCTTGTAGGTTTTAAAAGAGGAAGCTCTCGTAAGGGACACGTTCGCTTCATCCAGAATGTCAATTATTTTCAGCCACTGGTCATCTGTTGCAGCAGAAGATTTCGGTGCTTGACGCGCGTTAGTCGCGACTACGGTTTTCTTCATAGGTGCCGTTGTTGTAGGTTCAGTCGCTGCTACAGATTGTGCAGGTGCCGCAGAAGACGGCTTTACGATTTTTTTGGCTGAAGCTGTTGTCTTACCGGCCGTTATCTTGGCCGCCATTTCATCGCCAAGACGTTTACCAAGGGCACTGATTTCTGAACGGGCAGCCACAGCGCGGCTATGTCCTTCCAGTTTTGGGTAGTTTCTATCAAACTTACCCAACTGCCGCATGGCTTCTTGCAAAGAGCTCAATGCAGTATTGGTATCACTGGCAGTTTCCTGTTTTTTTGCAGCGCCAATATGTTTTTCCGTCTGTTCCATATAGCTTTTGGCAAAGCTTTTAAGCGGCGCTTCCGCTAGGGTAGAGGACACAACGGTACTTTTTGTGGTTTTGCCCACAGAAACTTTCGCGGCCATATCATTGCCTAGTTTTTTGCCCCAATTACTGATTGAAAGACGTGCTGCTGTCGCCCTGGAATGATCATGGTATTTTGGGGTTTTATCAAATTTTTCTAGTTGGTACATGGCCTTTTCCAAGGACACCAACGCAGTATTGGTATCCCCCGAGGCGGCCCTTTTCTCAACGTCTGCAAGTGCTTTTTCAACTTGCTTCATATAGCTTTTAGCAAACCCTTTAAGGGCTTCCTCCGCAACACTAATACTAGTAAGCGGCAAACTTAATGCCAAAATTATTCCAAAAATGGCTTTACTTCTACGCACTCCAAAAAAATTTCTAGACATTTAAGACCTCTATAATTTGATTTCTAATAAGATGAACTTTGCCACCTTCATTTTTACAAACTACGACTTGGTACTCTTAAATTTCAACCGCACGCGGCTGCGCTCGCCAGCTTTGCCGCGCGAGTTTACAAGCTACAAATTCTTATTATACGAGATACACTCCACAAGTAACCACAAGTAACCACAGCGAACACCAGATATCAACAAATGACATCAAGTTTCGTCACAAAATTCAGCATACAAGAAGAATAGAATAATCTATTCTTCTTGGCTCGAAAGCTTGATAGACAAATAAATTGGATTGTTCTTGATGGGCTGTAGGAAACGGGTTTATTCGGAAGGTAACCTCTGACGGACTTAGCCTTCCTTGTTGAGAGACCGTTAGCCAAGTTCAAAAAATCACCGCAATGTATTAAGAAACGCAGACATCGACTACCGCTTTGCTCTTTCGTCGCGGGCATTGAAAATCGATTTTCAGATTTCTCAGAAATAACTTTCGCTTTCCTGGCAATTATCGACGTTAAACTCGTCGATCTCAAATGGTCTAAAAAGTGCCAACCGAAGATATTTCAGTTCTGCGAATAGAACCTTTATTAGATGTCATTCGTCACGATAATAGGCGAGTTCGCATTCGTCTGACAGTACCCTCGAAGCTTACACAGGGAATTCTCTAGTAATCAGTGAACTCAACATTGGTTTCTTCTGTTTTACTTTGGACAAAAAAGCGAGAGATACGCTTGCTCAACGAGGTTTGGCGCTTGTCTATAATCTTGGCTTCCTGTGTTCGGCTGAGTTTTCGGGCAGCCAGCGTTTGATCTTCCTCTGCCTGCCATCTTGCGACACTTTCGGCGATATGCTCCATGGCAATGGGGCGGCGCTCGAATATGGCATGTAACGCATCACTGTTAATTTCCCAAGCTGCTGTTTCAATAGCAGCCCTAATAGTTGTTTGCTGTGATGCGCCCGTCAGGATAGCCATAATTCCGGCTGTTTGACCCGGGCCCAACTCATCCATTTTGATTTCGGAACCGTCGTCAATGACTTCAAATACATCCGCTCGACCAGAAGCAACAATAAACATCGAAGTAGTTGTCTCTGAAACGGACACAATTCTTTCCGGTGGACCAAAAATTCGCCACTTTGCCGTCTTGGCGAGGTCCTCAATATCTTCTTCCAACATTTGCTCAAATACAGGTACCCGGCCAAAAAGGGTCACAAGGTCTTCCCAGTTTGAATCATCCAACAACGAGTCAGGAAGAAGTCGGTTGTCATCTTCTGGAAAAGCGAAGTTCAAATGACGTTGAAATGCGAAACGAATGCCTCGACGGTTCAAACCATACCAAAGGGCATTTGAAACCTGATCGCCAGCGAGAAACCAATCATCAAAATCTTTTGCATGAAAGTGCATCTTGTATATTGCGCCTTGTTCATCAAATCCGATAAAAGCTGCAAAGTTCCCAGGATGACGCGTAACTTTCGGGCATTCCTTGATTGCCTGCTCCGCCACCTCAAGTACGATTGATGTTGGTACGTTGTATTCCGCATGAAAGGAGAAGGTACGACGCATAACTTCTGTTGGACGTGTCAGGTTGCGGATTTTTCCTTCAGCAACTTTTGAATTAGGGAGGACAACGATATTCTGGTCCATATCCTGACAGGTAACGCTGCGCCAGTTCATATCCTTGATATAGCCCCACTCTCCATCAAATTCGATTAGATCTCCTTTTTGGAAAGGATCATCCAGATTGAGTGATATGCCGGCAAAAATTTCCTTCAATGTTGATTGGGCCGAATAACCCATGACAAGCGCGACAACGCCAGAAGTGGCTGCAACGGCAGTAATAGGTTGATTAAATACAAACCGGAGGATGATCATTCCAGCCGTCAGGTAAATAACCACCATAACAATTTCGCGGAGCAACCGAGGTACTGCAGGCTCCCCGTCCCACGCAAGTTTGCCGTACCAGATAAACCTGTTAAGTGATTTATTGATTAAGAAAGCCATAGCTAGCCACCACAGGGTAGCTATTGTATTGGAAACTGGTTCAGAAAAATTTTCCGTCGGTCCATCAATTAAAGCCAATATTTCTAATTGGGAATGATACAGAAAAGACAAAAAGACAATGGCAGACAAACCAAGATTAACTCGATTTTTGTCTCGCTCTCTAAACCAAATAGCAAAAACAGTCAGAAATATGGTAGCCGTTGCGCCCGTTGCTAGAAGCTCCAGATTGACGATCAGTTCCATGGAAACACCCTAGCCAAGAAATACGTATAAATACTATCAGGGATATATCATTCATCCGTATACTTAAACGTCGAATTTAGAGCAATGCTGAAGGCCCTGTCAAAGGAAACTCGATTTTGATCAGGTCACTGCATTATCATAATGTTGTGGATGAAAAATCTAAACCCAATTTATCTATTTCAAAACCACGCCAGAGATAACCTGCTTGGCGGTGATGAGGTGCTTTCGATCCCCGATCAGTGAACTATAAAACACAACGCGAAAGCTACAAGCATACAACGTCCGTTTTGGGTCAACTTGAGAAGTTTTCGGGCTCTAAAATAACTTCTGCTTTGCGTCCTCATAACCGACATCTACACTATTGTATACATTCTTAATGTATCAAGGTTTTGTGTAGAAGGGTGAGCAATACACTCAATAGGCAATCCTGTTCGGATGTGGCACGCGCCTATCGATTGTTTTCTGCTTTCACAAAGTCGCTAGACAGATTAAACATCCCTATCTTCACTATTCAGGGATAAATCATGGCGCAGAAAGCCACCATTTATAAAGTTGAACTTTCCGTTGCCGATATGGATCGTCACTATTACGAGTCCCACAAGCTAACCATTGCCAAACATCCTTCGGAGACGGATGAACGATTAATGGTGCGTATTCTCGCTTTTGCGCTGAATGCCCATGAGCAGTTGGAATTTACCAAGGGTATTTCAACGGATGACGAGCCTGACATTTGGCAGAAAAGCCTGAGTGGCGAGATTGAGCTGTGGGTTGCGTTGGGATTGCCGAGTGAGAAAATTATTCGTCAATCCTGTGGCAAGGCCGACGAGATGATTGTTTATTGTTACGGCGGAAATACGGCGGAGATGTGGTGGGAGAAAATCAAAAACAGCACCACCCGATTTGATAACCTTCAGGTTACAAATTTTTCGAAGAAGGACACTAGCGAATTGGGAAGCAAGGCCAGCCGCGTGATGAAGCTGCAGGTTAATATTCAGGACGGCGATGCAATGGTCAGTGTTGATGATAGCATCGTATACGTTACCCCGGTCAAATGGAAAAAAGCTGATCATTAAGCGTAAAGCCTATCCATGTAATATTATGTTATTTTACACTCTGCTTGTGATGGGATTTTTATCATTTTTCCGGACTGTACAGCATCATTGGCAAATACCAGTACAGACGAGGTGAGGACCGGTTTAGGTGGTGACCTTACCTATTAAGTTCACACTTCCTAAATATTTGGGGCCAAACTATGTTTGGCCTTCTGCCCTTCGGCGAGAATGGGATTAGCAAACGGAATTGAAATAGGGCGGAGCCTAGTTGCGCAGTGAGCGAGCCTAATAACCTTGTGACTAAGCGACTCTGCTGTCCTGTCGATTGCAATTCCGTCCGCGAGGGGCAAAGACACTTAGCCTTCAGACTATGAGCGTGTAGTGACTTTTGGGTTATAATGCTGGGAATCTATTAGCTAGCAGATCCTGTAAAGCCATTTAAAAACCCCGAGAGTTTTTAGAGTTTTGTGTTGGTGTTACAGGATTTTTTAGCCAAAGGGTCTTATGTGTATTTATCTAAAAGAACCTTTTGGTAGGGAATACTCAGAACGGGATATCGTCATCTTCGAACGAGTATGGACTTTCAGCCTGCGAGGCATTCGGACCGTCAGGAGCAGAGGTTGGAAAATTTTCTGCCTCAGCACCAGCCCGTTTAACTTGCCATGCTTTTACATCAGTATACCAACGACCGTTATATTCTCGGCTTTCTAAATCTACTGAGATTACAAGGTTTTCTGCCTCCTTGATGGCGAATTCGTCTATTTTATCACTCCAGACCATGAAACAAATTTTCTTCGGATATTGACCCTCAGTTTCAAGAATATACTCTTGTTTGCGCCATGTGCCGTTTGCTGACTGCCCCGATTTCTCTGGGAGGAGTCCGATAATTTTTCCGTTAATTTCCATGAAGGATATCCTGTTTAGTGGAGAAGCAAATAAGTTTCTCTAATGGCATAGCGATACTGACTAATGTTTTTGATACTAACCCGTAGTGTTACATGAAGTCAGCAGCATTCAGCAAGAGTTCTCCACTGAGAGGCAAACATTCTTGTACGTTAAGGACAGCTCGTTAAAGCTCCGAGTGAGGTTGTCGAGTGCTGCTCGTGAATTGGTTAGTGCGTTAGATAAAACCTTCCAGAGTTTCATGATGGTCCCCCAGGTTGGTGGAGCCTTCCCGCGTGACGAAGACACCTATGTAAAAAGATAGTTAGTGGCTGTAGGCAGGGGGTAGTTTCAGCTAGAAGGGTTCAACCAGTTGGCACGTCTCTCGCGCCTCACTTGATGAGGTAATGTGTAATTATGGGCGAATACCTGATGTATGTTAATAGCCATAGTTGAGATTTTTGAGGCGAGGCCGATGGGGGGAAAAAGGGTGCATCCGCTTATGGTGCCAATCAGAAATAAAAATCATTCGCTAGATTTTGACCAAAGATTTATTTCCGCTTCATTTGCATAGAGATCGATTTCAGATAATTCCTCTTTCGTGAATTCCAGATTTGTCACCGCTTCTGCGCAATCAATAATCTGTTCAGGCTTTGAGGCGCCAATAAGGGCTGAAGTAATGCCCCCATCACGCAGTACCCACGCAATCGCCATTTGCGCCAATGTTTGCCCGCGGCCAACGGCTATTTCATTCAGTTTGTTAATATTGGCAATTGATTTTTCGTTCAGAAACCCATCAAGCAGCGATTTTCCTTGAGTGGCGCGGCTTCCCTCTGGCATCCCATTTAGATATTTGTTGGTCAACATGCCTTGCGCCAATGGGGTAAAGGCAATTGATCCCATCCCCTGTTCCTTCAGTGTGTCTTTTAAGCCGTCTGTTTCTACCCAGCGATTTAACAAGTTATAGCTGGGTTGGTGAATAAGGCAGGGTGTTCCCAAATCTTTAAGAATGGCAGCAGCTTCTCGGGTTTTTTCTGAACTATAAGATGAGATACCGATATACAGAGCCCGTCCGGAGCGCACGATTTGATCTAACGCACCCATGGTTTCTTCAAGTGGCGTGTCGGGATCAAAACGATGGGAATAAAAAATATCCACATAATCAACACCAAGTCGTTTTAAGCTTTGGTCGCAGGATGATATTAAATATTTGCGGCTGCCCCATTCGCCATAAGGTCCTTCCCACATATCGTAGCCAGCTTTGGATGAAATAATAAGTTCATCCCGGTATCCGGCAAAATCGGTCTTTATTATTTCACCAAAGGCTTCTTCAGCACTGCCTGCTGGCGGGCCATAGTTGTTGGCGAGATCAAAATGTGTAATGCCAAGGTCAAAAGCGGTCTGACACATGGCACGCTTGATGTCATGCGGGGTATCGCCCCCAAAATTATGCCAAAGACCTAGGGAAATAGCCGGCAGTTTAAGGCCCGAATTCCCGCAGCGGCGGTATGGCATTTTCTCATAACGGTCGCTTGCTGGTTTCCACATTATTAATTCCCTTTGTTCCTGAAAGAGCCAATGTCGTTATAGCAAGTATAGGCGCGGTCTGCTTAAGTCAATAAATGGAAACTTAAATAGGAGTGCCTAGTGCTCAACCCCTATATTATTCGCTGATAACTTCGTTGACGGTGGTTTTCTGCATTTGCCTAAAGGCCTTCTGATAGAGTTGTATCTATTATATCCTATGCGGCCTTTTATTGGGGATTGATTGCAGGATAATTTTTTTTATTCAATTATAGCTTGATTCAAACTGTCTGCGGACTAATATTTGTGACATGTAACGCGATCAACTAATAACATCTTGGGGGCCATCCGACAAATGATACACCTTCGAAAGGTTCTTCAATTACCTTTCATCTTTGCGCTTTCAGTTTTGCTTTTGATTTCTGGATGTACTGATCCGGAATTTGAAAAAGCCAATGTCTCCCTTCAGAAAGCAGAAGTTGATCTAAAAAATCTTGAAGTGGCACTGAGTGGAGAGCGCGCAAGTTCTTCGCTCTCTCTTCTGCCTAATCTCATATATTTGAAGCAATACGCAAGTGCAGTTCGGCGCATTAATCCCAGTATGGAGGAGTTGATTGCGACCCTTGAGCAGGAAGGATCTGTTAAAGGCGGCTCTTATCAGTTTCTCAAAAAACGTTATGAGAATACAGTTTACTCGTTTTTAAACGATGGTGAGAGTTCAAGGGCTGTTGCCATGGCGACAACGGCTGAAGCTACGGCAGTCTCTCAAGCGGCTAAGCCAGTTGTCTTTAACGACTCGCTTATTGACGTGATAAATGTTCTGGCTGATATGAGTAAGGGAGAACTCCCAAAACTCAAATTCGGCGAAACCAAAGACAAAACTATGCCGCCAACCCAGCATTTGGTGGGCAATCCACGCTACGGTGGTTGGGGGCACGGATCTGGTGGGAGCTTGTGGGTTTGGTATGGTCAATATCGTTTGTTCTCTGATGTTTTAGGGTGGGGAAGAGGCTATCGCTATAATCAAGACAGTTGGTATCGATCTCGTAGTGGATCCTATTACGGTGATATTGGTCGGCATTATTACGGCACGAATAGAAATAATAGAGCTTGGAAGGGGGCCTCTCGTAAGCAACCCAATATTCCGGCGAATAAAGCGTCACAATCTACTCTTCGAAGCTTCAAAAGTACTAAGCGGTTGTCAACCTATGCTCCAAGAACAGCTAGGGCGCCAAAATCGATGGCTAAGACATATGCTGCAAAGAACGTAAGCAGCTATAGCAATGCTCGATCATCGCCGTCCAGATCTGGCGGCTTTGGAGGTCGAAGCGGTGGGAAATAGAAATCAAACCTTAATCCAGTCCATTAGAATACCTTCTTTCACGACCTCTGGGCAGAAGGACGTCTCAACTAAAGTTGCGGGCTCAAATCGCTTGCATCGTTTGTCATACATTGGTGATAAAAATGAATTTTGAAACATTCTTCGCGGTCTCGGCAGACCCATATTATTACGCCGCCCTCGTTGTTGATTTTGTTATACTCTTTGCTCTTTTAGTTCTTGTGCGGCAGATATTCGGACGCACAGCTGGTGGGGTTGATACTGCTCACGAGCTTTCTGAAAAAGACAATCATGCGTTCGGCGTTTCATTGGCGGGTGCAACTGTTGCGCTGTCGGTCGTCTTCGCGGGCGTTGCAGCTGGAGATGTCGCGACATCTCTCATGGTCGAGGCGATCTTTGTGTTTGGTTACGGTGTTCTCGGAATTGTTTTCCTATTTTCAACTCGATTGATCTTCGACAAAATTAGTTTCCCCAAAACAGACCTAAAAAAGTTGATCGGAGACGGGAACGTTTCGGCAGGTATTCTTGATGGCGGGAACATGATTGCATCGGCAGTTGTGATTTTTGGGGTATTTTCCTGGGCCAATGGGGATTGGCTCGCCTCGGTAGCGCTAGTTATTGGCATGTTTATTATTACTCAGCTCCTACTTGTCGTTGCTTCTAGGTATCGTGTTGGCCTATTTGCTAAACGTAATGATGGGCAAGCCTTCTGTGATGCCATCGAAGGCGGTAACTCAGCTTTGGCTATCCGGTTCTCAGGTTTTCAAATTGGTATTGCGCTTGCAATATCTGTGTCCGGGGCATTTGTTGTTTTTCAAGAGGGCACAAATACCTTGATGTCAATTGGGGTTTGGGTTGTGGTCGCAGCCGTTCTTTTGATCGTGGCAATTATTCTCACAGTTC
>Ga0105357_10000475_pt1 | contig 21105 bp, 16 predicted proteins | sample GOMGulsemesocosm_4_FD_83660 | JGI IMG/M metagenome (GOLD analysis project Ga0105357, IMG submission 83660) | Methane-oxidizing microbial communities from mesocosms in the Gulf of Mexico - GOM15B Gulf of Mexico | ecosystem: Environmental > Aquatic > Marine > Cold seeps | place: USA: Gulf of...
AAGTCGACTGGATTAATAACTGAGTTATAAACAAGTTATGATGGAAAATTTTGCAGAACTTTTTGAAGAAAGTTTAAAAGAAATCGAAACACGCCCTGGTTCAATCATCAAAGGTACTATCGTTGCTATTAACAAAGACAATGTTATTGTTGATGCTGGCCTTAAATCTGAGAGTGTTATCTCAATTGATCAATTCAAAAGCGCTACTGGTGAAGTAGAAGTAGCTGTTGGCGATCAAATTGACGTATCACTTAAAGCAACTGATGATGGTTTTGGTGAAACAGTTCTTTCACGTGATGATGCTAAGCGTCATGAAGCATGGCAAGTACTTGAAAAAGCCTACGAAGAAAAAGAAACTGTTATCGGTGTTATTAACGGTAAAGTTAAAGGTGGTTTCACGGTTGAAGTTAGTAACATTCGTGCTTTCTTACCGGGTTCATTAGTAGATGTACGTCCAGTACGTGACACTGCTCACCTTGAAGGTAAAGATTTAGAATTTAAAGTTATTAAGCTTGATCAAAAGCGTAATAACGTAGTTGTTTCACGTCGTGCTGTTATTGAAGCCGAAGGCAGTGCAGAACGTGATGAATTACTAGAGTCATTAGCCGAAGGCCAAGAAGTTAAGGGTATCGTTAAGAACCTTACTGATTACGGTGCATTCGTTGACCTAGGTGGTATTGATGGTTTATTACATATTACTGATATGGCTTGGAAACGTGTTAAGCACCCAAGTGAAATCGTAAATGTTGGCGATGAAATTCAAGTTAAAGTCTTGAAATTCGACCGTGAGCGTACTCGTGTATCTCTAGGTATGAAGCAGTTAGGTGAAGATCCATGGGTAGCTATTGCTAACCGTTATCCTGAAGGTTCTAAACTTTCAGGTCGTGTGACTAACTTAACTGATTATGGTTGTTTCGTTGAAATCCAAGAAGGCGTTGAAGGTTTAGTTCACGTTTCTGAAATGGATTGGACTAATAAAAACATCCACCCATCTAAAGTTGTTAGTTTAGGTGATACCGTTGAAGTACTTGTATTAGAAATTGACGAAGAACGTCGTCGTATTTCTCTAGGTCTTAAACAGTGTATTGCTAATCCTTGGGAAGAGTTTGCTAAAAACTTCAACAAAGGCGATAAAGTCTCAGGTAAGATCAAGTCAATTACTGACTTTGGTATCTTCATTGGTCTTGATGGCGGCATAGATGGTTTAGTTCACTTATCTGATATTTCATGGGCTGGTGGCGAAGAAGCCGTACGTGATTATAAGAAAGGCGATGAAATCGATGCAATCGTTCTTCAAGTTGACCCAGAACGTGAGCGTATCTCGTTAGGTGTTAAACAAGCTGAAGATGACCCGTTCAATATGTATCTGACAGATAAGAAAAAAGGTGCTATTGTTACTGGTAAGGTAACTGAAGTAGATGCTAAGGGTGCAACAATTGAGTTAGCTCAAAGTGTTGAAGGATACCTACGTGTTAGTGACATTTCTGTAGAGCGTATCGAAGATGCATCTGCAGTATTAAAAGTTGGTGATGACGTTGAAGCTAAGTTTATGGGTGTGGATCGCAAGAACCGTACTATTAGCTTATCTATCAAAGCAAAAGACCAAGCGGACGAACGTGAAGCTATGGATAGCTTAAACCAAGTTGAAGAAACTGGTTTAAGTGCAATGGCTGCAGCGTTTAAAAACGCTAAAAACTAGATACTTATAACAAGTTGATAGTTTTAGAACTCTTTATACTTGGACTGAGTAATTAGGAACGGTAAAGAAGAGATAAGGGGAGGAGAGGTTTTTAACCTCTCTTCTTATATTAACTTCATTAGCGCGAAGCTAGATGAATACTGGAGGGTCAAATGACCAAATCAGAACTCATTGAAAAGTTAACAGATAAATTAAGCCATTTATCTGCCAAAGATGTAGAACAATCGATTAAAGAAATCTTAGAGTTAATGGCGCAATCCCTGTCGAAGGGTGAGCGTATAGAAATAAGAGGTTTTGGTAGTTTTTCTTTACATTATCGTGCTCCTAGAGTTGGTAGAAACCCAAAAACTGGTGAATCAGTTGAGTTGTCGGGAAAATACGTACCTCACTTTAAACCGGGTAAAGAATTGCGAGAAAGAGTCAATCTTTCGGTTGCTTAATCTTATTCTGGTCGTTATATTTAGAATGAGAAACAGTTTAAGCAACTGCAAATTAATAAAAAAGATTAGATAATAAACGGTATACTTTGGTATGCCGTTTTTTTTCGTTATTTTTCGTTATTATTATTAAGTAGGTCCTCACATGCGCATATACATTACTTCTTTTCTAGTTTTAATTTTACTCGTAATTGCTTTTGTTTTTGGTAGTCAAAATGAACAAATAATTTCGTTAAATTATTTAGTTGCAAGAGTTGAACTGTCAATTGCGGCTGCAGTTAGTTTATTCACTACTATTGGTTTTGTCCTTGGTCTATTAGCTACTTTATTGTGGCGCTTAATACGCAAAGGTAAAAAATCATTGGCTAAAAAACGCTCAACTGAAATCTGAGAATCAGTAAACCATGATTGAATTACTTTTTTTATTACTCCCTGTTGCTATGGCCTATGGTTGGTTTATGGGACGAAATAGCATAAAACAAAAAGATCAAACTATTAAGCAAGATTTATCTATTAAATACTCAACAGGTTTGAATTATTTATTGTCAAATCAAAAAGATAAAGCGATTGATTCACTTTTAGAAGCCTTAAAAGTTGAAGACGACAGCGTAGAAGCACATTTTGCCATGGCTAATCTTTTTCGTAAACGTGGTGAACTAGATAGAGCTTTGAAAGTTCATGAACATTTAGTTCGCCATGGCAATTTAGCCACTAAAGACAAACAACAAGCCGTATTTGAATTAGGTAAAGATTTTTTAAGTGCAGGTTTATACGATCGTGCAGAAAAAATGTTTACAAAACTATTAAAATCTAAAGATTATGGATTGAAATCATTAACCTATTTGCTTCAAATATTTCAATCAACCAAAGATTGGCAACAAGGTATTGATTACAAAAAACTGATAGTAAAATTAAATGATAAGCGTTTATTACACACTTTAGCTAACTTTTATTGTGAGCAAGCAACCAGTGCTTTTGAGCAAGATAACTTTATCGAAGTAATCGAATTGTTAGAGCAAGCATTATTGTTAGATCCAAATTCTTGTCGAGCTAACTGGTTGATGGCTAAAATTTATGAGAATCATCAACAATGCGAATTAGCATGCCAGTGTTACCAAGATATCTATCAACAAGATAAAGAGTTCTTTCCCGATGTTATTGAACAGATGTATCAATGTTATTTAAATCTTGATGCGACTGATGATTTTTTTCGTTTTATTAAAAAAGTATATGACGAAACGGCTAGTTCAAGTGCATTAATTTCCTATTTAAGTCATGTTGAAGTTAAACATGGACATAAAAAAGCTAAAGAATTTATGTTATCGGCTCTTAAACGTCGGCCGACAATACGAGGTTTTAAACACTTTGTTAAAATGCAAATGAATCAATCAGATGAATTGGTTAACAATGCAAGTCTAGATTTGATTAAAGAATTAATCAGTGAATATTTAAAAGTTAAACACAGGTATAGTTGTCGTAATTGTGGTTTTAATAGCTCGACACATTATTGGTCTTGTCCATCCTGCCATGAGTGGGAACAATTGAAACCCGTGCGTGGCCTCGAAGGAGAGTAGTCTTAATCTGCGTTATCATACTTTGCTAATTCGGTATCAAAAGTACTCATTGACTAACGTCAACTCCGTGCTTTTTTTTGAACTAGCTTCGTCTAATTTGGCAGATAAAGCCGATTAATTAAATTATATTGTAAACATCAGTTCATTCCCGTATTTCCTGATCGGGAATCTGTTGTTTTAAAAACAGGAAACCCCATGTTAGATCCAAAAGTTGTTGTCGCTTTAGACTTCGATAAAAAAAATGAGGCTTTATCTTTTGTTGATAGAATTTCACCAAAAGACTGTAAACTAAAAGTAGGCAAAGAAATGTTTACTTACTTCGGTCCTGAGTTCGTTAAACTATTAATTGGAAAGGGTTTTGATGTTTTTCTTGATTTGAAGTTTCATGATATTCCTAATACGGTAGCAAAGGCGGTTGTAGCTGCGGCAGATCTTGGTGTATGGATGGTGAATGTCCATGCCAGTGGTGGTAGCCAAATGATGACTAAGGCTAAAGAAGCGTTAGTGAATTATGGCGATGATGCCCCCTTGTTAATAGCGGTTACTGTGTTAACAAGCATGTCGGAAAATGATTTACGCGGTTTAGGTATTACCAAAAGTCCCGCAGAGCAAGTTGATTTTCTAGCTAAGCTAACTAAACAAAGCGGTTTAGACGGTGTTGTATGTTCGGCATGGGAAGCAGAGCAGTTAAAACGATCACTGGGTAAAGAGTTTAAATTAATTACGCCAGGTATACGCCCTGAGGGCTCAGCTAAAGATGATCAACAACGGATTATGACGCCAGAGCAAGCTATCAATGTTGGTGTTGACTATTTGGTGATCGGACGCCCTATTACGAAAGCACTTGATCCACAACGAGTACTAGAGCAAATTAATCAGTCTATAAGATAAAATGATGAGTGGTATGGGTATAGATAACAAAAAAACTAGAAGCTAAGTTATTCACGATAAAGGCTATTTTTTAACAATAGATAATTTGAATAACATTTAAATAACGCTCAGTAGAAACAGTAATGAAATACAACACCAAGCTTTTACCAATTCTTTATTCGCTCCGTAATTGCCCTTATGCTATGCGGGCTCGAATTGCTATTTTTAAAGCGAAACAAACCGTTATGTTACGGGATATTGTGTTAAGTAATAAACCAAAAAAAATGATAGCAGCATCGCCAAAAGCTACCGTGCCTGTTTTAGTATTGACTAACGGTATTGTATTAGAAGAAAGTTTATCCATTATGCTCTGGGCGCTGAATGAGGCAGACTCTGATGATTTATTGCAAAGTAAAAATGAGCGTGGTTTATCCGATATGCTCAATTTAATTAAAACCTTTGATAATGAGTTCAAAGTTTGTTTAGAGCAATATAAATGCGCCAAGCGTTACCGAGAAAGTAATATTATTGAATGTAGGGTGGCATGTGAGCATTTTATTCAAATATTAGAAAACCGTTTAAATTGTCACGCATTTTTTATGTCGAATAAAGAAAGTCTCGTCGATATCGCCTTACTTCCGTTTATTCGTCAGTTTGCCAGAGTAGAGCGCCAATGGTATTTACAATCGCCATATCCAAAAATTAGACAATGGCTTAATAACTATTTACAAAGTCCTATGTTTACCAAGGTGATGGCAAAGCACCCATTATGGTTAGATGCTCATGAAATGGTTTTATTTGGTGATGTAAGTAAAAAGATCACTTTAACTAATAAAGAGCTTTAATGTTTATGAAGGTATTATTATCGTTAAATTAAAGTTGTTAACATGTCTTTTGAACAGCTTGTTAAGGCTCTGCCTTTTATAAGTACCCAACAAATAGCTACAAAAATAACCTAGAAAGTTCAACATACCCTAATAAATTATTGCACGGTTAGTTTCATCAGCACAGTAGGTATTTTTACCAACGTTTTTTTGATAAAAAAAGCCTGAATCTTTATTGATTTCAGGCTCAATGATTTCTAATATTATCTATAAATTTGACTTATTTAAATGCGGCTAAAATTTCATTAAAGCATTTAGAAGGTCGCATTATATCAATTACTTTCTTTGTATCTGCTTTGTAATAACCACCGATATCAACAGAATGCCATTGATCAGTTGTTAGATCACTGACAATAGATACTTCATTGTCGATTAATGATTTTGCTAATGGCGTAAAATAACTTTTAAGCTCAGCATCTTCGGTTTGCTCAGCTAATGCTTTTGCCCAATAAAGCGCTAGGTAAAAGTGACTACCGCGATTATCAAGCTCACCCGTTTTACGTGACGGAGATTTGCCATTGCCTAATAACTCAGCCGTTGCTTGATCTAATGTTTTTGCTAGCAATCTTGCTTTAGCGCTATCTTGTTTAATACCCAAATCTTCAAAGGAAGCACTTAGCGCAAGAAATTCACCTAGAGAATCCCAACGTAAATGGTTTTCTTCAATCAGCTGCTTAACATGCTTAGGTGCTGAGCCGCCTGCACCAGTTTCAAATAAACCACCACCTGCCATTAATGGCACTATGGATAGCATTTTTGCACTAGTGCCTAGTTCTAGAATTGGAAATAAATCTGTTAAGTAATCGCGTAAAATATTGCCTGTCACTGAAATTGTGTCACCGCCGCGCAAAATACGTTCTAACGTATAACGCATCGCTCTTGTTTGTGACATTATTTTAACATCTAATCCGGTCAAATCATGATCTTGAAGGTAAAGATTAACTTTTTTAATTAATTCAGCTTCATGTGGGCGAAATTCATCTAACCAGAATACTGCTGGAGTATCAGACAACTTTGCACGTGTAACCGCTAATTTTACCCAATCTTGGATTGGTGCATCTTTAACTTGGCACATTCTCCAAATATCACCCTCTTCAACATCCATTTCTAATAAAGCTTTTCCTTCATCATCAACAATGCGAATAGACCCATCACCTTGTGCTTCAAACGTTTTATCATGTGAACCATACTCTTCTGCTTTTTGTGCCATTAGACCGACATTTGGCACTGTTCCCATGGTTGTAGGATCAAATGCACCGTGAGTTTTACAGAAGTTGATGATTTCCTGGTAAATTCTTGCAAAAGTACTTTCAGGCATAACCGCTTTGGTGTCTTTCGTTTTGCCATCAGGTCCCCACATTTTACCGCCAGATCTAATCATGGCGGGCATTGAGGCATCAACAATAACTTCATTTGGGGTATGGAAATTTGAAATACCTTTAGCTGAGTCAACCATTGCTAATTCAGGGCGTGTTTCATAACAGGCATGTAAGTCGGCCAATATTTCTTCGCGCCAAGATTCTGGTAATTGTTTTATTTTTTCATAAATACTACTAACACCGTCATTGGCATTGACACCTAGTTTTTCAAAGGTTTCAGCGTGCTTAGCAAATAAATCTTTATAATAAACTTTTACTGCGTGGCCAAAAACAATCGGATGAGATACTTTCATCATGGTAGCTTTTACATGGAAGGAAAACATTACACCAGTCTCTCTCGCATCTTCCATTTCTTCTTCTAAGAACTCACATAGCGCCTTTTTACTCATAAACATACTGTCAATGATTTCACCGGCCTGAAGTGAGATTTTTTCTTTTAATACGGTTACGGCACCATCTTCTTTAGCAACAAATTCAATTTTTACATCACAGGCTTTATCCATCGTCATACATTTTTCACTGGCATAAAAATCGCCTTTATGCATGTGTGAAACGTGAGTTCTTGATGCTTGGCTCCACTTGCCCATGGAATGTGGATTCTTCTTAGCAAACGCCTTAACCGATGGTGGAGCACGGCGATCAGAGTTACCCTCACGAAGTACTGGGTTTACTGCACTACCTAAAGTTTTTGAATATCTTTTTTCGTTTTCTATATCTTCGTCTGTTTTTAGGGCTTCTGGGTAATTAGGTATGGCGTACCCTTGAGCTTGTAATTCACTAATTACGTCTTTCAGTTGAGGAATTGAAGCACTGATATTGGGTAGTTTGATGATATTAGTATCTGGGTTCTGCGTTAATGCACCTAATTCAGCTAATGTATCAGGTACTTGTTGATCTGCAGGTAATTTATCGGAGAAGGCAGATAATACCATAGACGCGAGAGATATATCTTTTAGTTCTATGTCTATACCTGCTGATGCTGCAAAAGTTTTAACAATCGGAAGTAGCGAGCAGGTCGCTAGTAATGGTGCCTCATCGGTATAGGTGTAAATAATTTTTGAACTCATGTTTGTAGCATCCTTTATATTTATTTTAAAACTGCAATCGCGACAGTGTTTTAGCCTACTCGAGAATAATGTCTTTCTAAACAACAGAAATGGGTCACTATAATAAAGTGAGGCTAAATTTTGACTCTAAAAAATATGTTTATTGAAAATTGATTAAAAGCAACTTGAAATGAAGCGTACTGTTTAAGCATTGTCTTAGTGTTCTTTTTATAGAACAATAATTTTTGGAGAAATTTATAATCCTAACTAACTACTGTATATAGTAATTTCAATGGTTCAAATTAGACTAAAGTCGAATGTTTGTATTATTTATATTTATCGTTGTTAACACCGCTAAATATCATTAAGCTGAAACATTAGATAAACACAACGCCACCGTGGTAACTTTTCAACCTAGTGAATATCAACAGCTAATATTACAAGTTGTTTTTCTATAGGAATCATATCATTTAACCGTATTTTGTAGTGGAGTAAATGAACTAAATTTGATCTGTATTAACTGTTTTCGCTCTGAGTACCCAAGTAACTTTATTCTTGCCGGTTTAGGTATTAATTCACCTCCTACCATGGTCGACAACGAAAAATCATCCGGTGATTAGCTATAATGATGGCAAGCTGGCGATGATGGAGTAATAAAGTGTTTAGCGATAAAAAAATATCGGAGGGGTATTATAAACAATTTATTGAGAATATTGTTCTTAAAGCAAAAAAGTATGGGATGGATTCGCTTAGTCAGTTAGTATTTGATGATATTTACATTAAGAAATTAAGTCGTTCTTTGAATGATCTGTATTCGGAGAATCAAAACTGTATACCGCTATGAATAAAACATCAAAAGAAATACAAGCACAAGCGATGAAAGTTGCGAAGGGCATTCAACGCCAAAATCAAACCAAAGAGCAGACTAAATTAATATCCCAAGGGATAGAAAAGGGAATAGTAGAGTATAAAAAACAACAAAATAAAAAGTCTCGTGAAAGAGATAAAGTACGTAAATCTAAATTAAAAGCTGTGGTAAATAAAACTGATACTATTAAGGTTATCAAACCGAAAAGTACCAAATTACCCTGGATATTATTAACATTGAGTTGGGTAGGATTTGTTTTTTTGTTCAATCAATAGAAAGGCTATCGTAATAACTATTACTTTAAGACGGAAAAATTATTCAGAGAAATATTGATGAATTTTTTATCTTAACAATTCTATATATTGCCGACATGTTAGACAGGTGGGTTAAAGATTACTCTCTCGCTGAGTCCTGCATTTTGAAGTGGTTTGGGTATATTAGTTTAGATAAAAAAGCCTACAGTCCATCGCTCTACCAACTGAGCTATTGGGAAATAAATTCTTTTATTGTTTGTTAGTCGTTAACTAAAATGTGGCTCCCCAAACTGGGCTCGAACCAGTGACACATGGATTAACAGTCCATCGCTCTACCAACTGAGCTATTGGGGAATAGATTCTTTTATTCTTTGTTAGTCGTTAACTAAAATGTGGCTCCCCAAACTGGGCTCGAACCAGTGACACATGGATTAACAGTCCATCGCTCTACCAACTGAGCTATTGGGGAATAAAACTTACTTTATACGGGTGTACTAACTTTCGCTACCGCTCTTTACTATTTGTCGCTAACTAAAATGTGGCTCCCCAAACTGGGCTCGAACCAGTGACACATGGATTAACAGTCCATCGCTCTACCAACTGAGCTATTGGGGAATCATTTCTTTTCTTTCAATTAACTTATTAACCAACTTGGCTAACGGGGCGGAATAATAAAGACCTGTGCGCTTAGTGTCAACACAAAAATAAAAAAAACTCATATATTAATTTTTTTGCTTAAATTGCGTTCACAAAAGTTAGTTTGCTAGAATTTATTGGCCGTTTTATAACCATTGTGTTTAATTTGTTTTTCAAAAGGATAAAACTGTTAGTTATCCACCAAAGTTGTGGATAACTATGTTAGTTAAATTGTAATAACTCGTTGCATTATCGTTTTATATAGCTTGTAGCTAAGTCAATATTTTCTTTTGAATAAATTTAAACTTACTTAAATCAAATGGTTATATTTTCTTTGTGGTTTTTTTAGCTGTTCAGTGTGATTTTTAATCAAGGGGGTGTTTAACCGTATTTGCTGTGCATTTCTTTTGGATTTGATTACAATAGGTGAACAGTTGATAGAGCTTATGAACACTCTACCTTTTAATAAAGTTTTTTAATGACATCAAATAAAATAACCATGAATAAGAAGCAGGGGGTGAATTTACTAAACGATCCCGTTGCTAGTACATTACAACGAATGACTATTCCGATGATTTACGGGATGGTTTTATTGATGACATTTAATTTAATTGATACTTTTTTTGTTAGTTTGTTAGGTACTCAGTCTTTAGCTGCTATTAGTTTTACTTTTCCGATTACTTTTACCGTTATTAGCTTCATGATAGGTCTAGGCGTAGGTACTTCAGCAGTAATTGCCAGGCTTTTAGGCCGTGATGATCACGAGTCAGCAAAAAACTCGGCAACAGCTGCTTTATATCTAGCAGCCGTCATTGTCATTAGCTTATCTTTTGTAGGCTATTTATTTACAGATGAGTTATTTACTTTATTAGGTGCTCAAGCCTCTTTGTTACCTTTAATTCATCAGTATATGGATGTTTGGTTTATCGGCAGCGTTTGTTTAATTGGGCCTATGATTGGTAACGCTATTTTTCGTGCGTCAGGCGATACTCGAACACCCAGTATGATAATGGGAAGTGCTGGGTTAATTAACGCGATTCTTGATCCTATCTTTATTTTTGGTTTTGGCCCTGTTCCTGCCATGGGTATACAAGGTGCTGCTATAGCTACCCTTATATCTTGGTTGTTTGGTTTTGTTTTTGCTTTGACTATTTTAACAAAACAAAAAAACTTAATTCATACTCATTTATTAACGCTTAAACAGTTGATTTCTTCTAGTCGTATTATTTTAAAAATAGGCCTGCCAGCCGCAGGCGCAAACATGTTAACTCCAATTGCTGCGGCTATTATGACCGCTATCGCTGCAACGTTTGGTGAATCAGTAGTTGCAGGTTTTGGTGTTGGATCTAGAATTGAATCTATTGCCTGCTTAGTTGTCCTAGCTCTATCGATGACATTGCCGCCATTTATCAGTCAAAATTTTGGTGCAGGTCATATGAACAGAGTTAAACAAGCCTATAAGGCTGCAATTAAGTTTGTTTTAGTTTGGCAAGTAGTCATATATGTAGTGTTAATTATCGCTGCTCCTTGGGTTGCCTCAGCTTTTGCAAAAGATCAAAAAGTTGCTGATATCATTGTACTATTTATTTGGATTTTGCCATTAGGTTATGGTTTTCAAGGTGTGATTATTTTAACCAACTCTTCTTTTAATGCCTTGCATAAGCCAATAGTGGCACTAATATTGAGTTTTATTCGATTATTTATTTGTTATGTTCCGTTAGCCTCTTTAGGTAGCTATTTTTATGGCTTACATGGTTTTTTTATTGGTGCGTTAATAGGGAACTTGGTCATGGCAGCTATTTCGTATCGATTGTTTTATAAGCAGGTTGCCAATGACGAGTATATTGTAAATAAAACAGCTCAGGAACAAGTACCTTGAAAAATATCACATCGAAAGAAACAAATTTGAAAGCCTTTACCTTAAAATCAGATTATATACCTGCTGGCGACCAACCTAGTGCAATTAAACAGTTACTTGATGGGATTGATTCTGGTTTAGCACATCAAACTTTACTTGGTGTTACGGGATCAGGCAAAACATTTACTATTGCTAATGTCATTGAAAAATTGAACCGCCCAACGATGATGCTAGCACCGAATAAAACTCTAGCAGCGCAGCTTTATGGAGAAATGAAGGAATTTTTTCCTAACAATGCCGTTGAATATTTTGTTTCTTACTATGATTATTACCAACCAGAGGCATATGTACCAACAACCGATACTTTTATTGAAAAAGATGCCTCGGTAAACGAACATATAGAACAAATGCGTTTATCTGCGACTAAGGCACTTTTAGAGCGGCGTGATGTTATTATTATTGCTTCTGTTTCTGCTATATATGGATTAGGTGATCCTGATTCATATTTGAAAATGATGCTACATATAAGTCAGGGAGATATAATTAACCAACGTGATATTTTACGTCGGTTAGCCGAACTACAATACACCCGTAATGATGTTGTTTTTGCGCGAGCAACCTATCGAGTGCGTGGTGATGTTATTGATATTTTTCCAGCAGAGTCCGACCGACTAGCGCTGAGAATAGAACTATTTGATGAAGAAATTGAGCGTATTAGTCAATTTGATCCCTTAACAGGGCAGGTTGAGCGTAAGTTAGCGCGAGTTACGGTATACCCAAAAACTCATTATGCGACGCCAAGAGAAAAAATTTTAGCAGCCGTTGATAAAATTAAAACTGAATTAAAAGAAAGATCAAAATATCTTAAAGACAATAATCGCTTAGTTGAAGAACAGCGGATTACACAACGGACTCAATTTGATATTGAAATGATGACCGAGCTTGGATATTGTTCGGGCATCGAAAACTACTCTCGTTATTTATCAGATCGTGGACCAGGTGAAGCACCGCCGACGTTATTTGATTATTTGCCTGATGATGGTTTGCTTATTATTGATGAATCGCATGTCACTGTGCCACAAATAGGCGCTATGTACAAAGGTGACAGATCACGTAAAGAAAACTTAGTACAATACGGTTTTAGACTACCTTCTGCGCTTGATAATCGGCCAATGAAGTTTGAAGAGTTTGAAGCACTTTCACCACAAACTATCTATGTATCAGCCACACCAAGTAACTATGAAATTGAAAAGTCAGCAGGAGATATTGCTGAGCAGGTTGTGCGTCCAACTGGCTTGTTAGATCCACAAATAGAAGTACGTCCGGTGGAAACACAAGTTGATGACCTACTCTCTGAAATTAACAAGCGATTACCTTTAGATGAACGAGTTTTAGTAACGACGTTAACCAAGCGAATGGCGGAAGATTTAACTGATTATTTAGATGAGCATGGTATTAAAACACGTTATTTACATTCTGATGTTGATACGGTAGAAAGAGTGGAAATCATACGAGATTTTCGATTAGGTAAATTTGATGTTTTAGTAGGTATTAACTTATTGCGTGAAGGTTTAGATATGCCTGAAGTTTCACTTGTTGCAATACTAGATGCTGACAAAGAGGGGTTTTTACGCTCCGAGCGTTCACTTATACAAACGATTGGTAGAGCAGCGCGTAATATTAATGGTAGAGCTATCTTATATGCGGGAAGAATTACTAAATCAATGGGTAAAGCTATTGATGAAACCGATCGACGGAGAGAGAAACAGCATCAAAATAACCTAGACAACAATATTGCCCCTAAAGGTGTTGTGCGCAAAATTACTGATGTTATGGATGTTGGTGATTTTAGTAAATCTAAGGAGCTGGGTAAAGTTGCTGAACGACATGCCAATTATCAGCTACTATCAACAAAAGATATTGATAATAAAATTGAGCAACTTGAAAAGGAAATGTACTTATGTGCACAAAATTTAGAATTTGAACAAGCCGCATCATTACGTGATGACGTTGCTAAGCTAAGAGAACAGCAACTGTCCACTTAATCAATATAATTTACGTAGATTTTCTTATTTACCGCAATGAGGACATTTTGGGCCATGCTGACCCTGCTTTAACACTTGAATACTGCGTTGTAGTTCGTCAGGTTCTATTTCCAGCTTATCTGCTACTATTTCTAGAGCTTGGTACTCTTGTTGGTCAATATAACCATCAGTTAGCGCATTGGTGATATGAGCATCTAGCTTTTTTTTTCGTTCACGTAATTCTTCACCAAAACGAGCAGCTAACATGCCTGCAGGTAATGCTACAAGACCAACACCAATCAACATAATAAACGTTGAAATAACCTTTCCTATGGCTGTAATCGGGACCACATCACCATACCCCACGGTAGTCATTGTAACAACAGCCCACCAAAAAGATTGAATAATACTGCCAAAAACCTCAGGTTGTATATTTCCTTCTACTGAATGCATTAAACTAGCGGCAATAATAATTAAAAACAACATTACCATCATGGCAGCGGTAATACTTTTTAATTCTTTAGCAATTACATTGATGAAAATATTGAAGCCTTTAAAGTAATGGGTCAATTTTAATAACCTCAATACTCTCAATAAACGTAGTGTTCTTAAATCAATGGAAAAAAACAGGGCAATAATAAAAGGTAAAATAGCAATTAAATCAATTATTGCCATAGGCGTGAATATGTAGTTAGCTCTAGCTTTAATCGTTGAGAAAGTTTGATACTTGGGATTATCTATGCAGCACCAAACTCTTAATAAGTACTCAACACAAAAAAGTGATAGAGAAATAAACTCAAATAAAGCGAATTCTTGGATGTAAATATCATGGTAATCAGCTTCCGATTCAAAAATTGCCGCGATAACATTGCTAATAATAAGAACGATTAAAAATAAGTTGATTGCCTTTGCTGCGAAATTTTTTCTGGTTTCACTTTCAAGTAATTGGTAAGTTTTTGTTCTTAAAGATTCACTAGAAGTGAATTTATTAGGTAAAGCATCAGCCATAAGATTATTATAATTTTGATTATGTGGAGTTTGATGCCGTTAAATTAACATCTACTTATTAAACAGTATGTCACTCGTATTCAATCGGATCTACCATTTTATTCTCGCTAAAAGCTTCCAAGCGCTCTTGGCAAGAACCACATTTACCACAGGCTTTTTCTCGGCCATTATAGCAAGTCCACGTATTACTATAATCTAAGCCCATCTTAAGTCCATAGGCTAAAATAGCCGTTTTATTAACATGTAAATAAGGGCTGAAAATTTCAACGCTTTCATAGTTAGCAATACGACAAACATCATTCATTTTTTGGACAAACTCAGGACGACAATCAGGATAAATTGCATGATCGCCACTATGAGCACCATAATAAACCTGCGCAGCACCAACTGAGACAGCATAGCCAACCGCCAATGAAAGTAAAATCATATTACGGTTAGGTACCATAGTTGACTTCATATTCTCACTTTCGTAATGACCTTCTGGAATATCAATATCATCAGTCAATGAAGAACCGGTTAATAATTGATTGATAGATGAAATATCAATTACTTTATGGTTTATTTTTAAAAGTTCACATACGGTACTAGCACACTGCAATTCTTTTACATGGCGCTGGCCATAGTCAAATGAAAGTGCATACACTTTTTTACCATCTTTTAGTGCCCGATTTAGAACGGTAAATGAATCCATACCGCCGGAATAAATAACAACAACTTTTTCAGCCATCTCTTTTTTTATCATAGCTTTTTCTGTCATAGTAAGGTCTCTTAAAAATAAATAAGGTATAATCAATGCGACTATTTTACTTGATTAATATCATAGGAAAAAGCATAAATTATAATGAATCAATACAAAATTAACGAACTGTTTGAAACTATACAAGGCGAGGGCTCTTATACGGGGCAGCCATCAATATTTATTCGTTTACAAGGCTGCCCAGTTGGTTGCGCGTGGTGTGATACTAAGCAAACTTGGGAAATAGAACCAAGTGACGAAGTAAGCCAAAATATGATGTTAGCTAAAGTTAAAGAAACCTCACAATGGGCAGTAATGACAGTAGAACAGATTTTAGTGTTAGTTAAAGAAAAAGGTTTCCAAGCTAAGCATATAGTTATTACTGGTGGGGAACCGTGCATGGTTGACCTAATGCCTTTGTGCCAAGCTTTTGAACTGCAGGGATATAGCACGCAAGTGGAAACGTCAGGCACTTTTGATATTCGTGTTTCAGATCAGTGTTGGGTGACTGTCTCACCTAAAATTAATATGCGTGGGGGTTATCCTATTTTAAAAAGCGCTATGATACGTGCTAATGAAATAAAACACCCTGTAGCAACTGAACAACATGTTGACGATCTTAAAAAGCTGTTAACAGAACATGGCATTAAAAATATTCCAATATATTTACAGCCTATTAGTCAAAAAAATAGAGCGACAGAACTGGCTATTGCTACTTGTATTGCTAATAATTGGCGTTTGTCAGTACAGGTACATAAATTTTTAGGTATAGAGTAAAGTGACGGATAGAAAACTCTAATCGAAATAATATGAACAATGCCCAACATGTTAGAAGTATGGTTAGGATGCAACGACAACAACCTTAACAAGGTGGATATTGTCGTAAACTTGTCTATAGCCGTTACCAATCAACAAGCATGTTTCTACACTTCGAATGGTAAAGGATAAATCTGCTTTAATGAATAGGACAAAATACCAATTTTACCTAGCCATGTAGCTTGCCGATGTGAGCCTAAGTAAAAAACAGGTGATAACCGACTGCTTTAAGGTACTCCTGCTCTAACTCTAAATCGGCGATTATGAGCGTGTGTTCGGATAACCAATTAGCAGGAAATTGTAAGTTGATATAATTTTTATCCACGGTTAATGTCAGTTCCGGCAGAAAATTTGGTTGGCGTTTTATATTTAATAAAACACTTAACCTTAATAACACCAGACACTGAAAAACTTCTACTTGAGTAAACTGGCTAAACTGGGGGATTTCTTTTAAGTGAATTTTTTTTCGATAAAAACGTGTCAGAGTGGCCAGTAATGTTTGTTGCTCGGCGTTAAAACCATGCATGTCAGCATGGTTTAATATATAAGCTGAGTGACGTTGTACTCCCCTAGAGTGAATGTGTAAACCAATTTCATGGAGTAATGCCGCCCATGACAGAAGAGGTTTGATTTTTTTGTCATTCAACTTCCAATGGTTTTTAACTTGTTTGTATAGTTCTAAGCTCGTTGATAAAACCAAGTTAGCTTGGCTAGTATCAACGTCGTATCGAGTCGCTAAGCTCTGCGCTGAACGCTCGCGTATATCTGTATGCTGTAAGGAAGCTTCCATTTCATACATTACGCCTTCTCTTAATGCGGCACTGGCGAATGTTAGCTCTTGTATTTTTAATGTACGAAATATCGCTATTAAAATCGCTAACCCTGCGGGGTAAACCTGTCTTCTGTCTTTTTTACAATCAGCGATAATAAGGTTATCTACCGACTTTGCAGCAATGGCCTCAGCCATTAGTTGTTCTAGGTGTGTTAATGTAATTGGTGATGTTTTGGTTTGATATTGTGGGATAATTAGACTAATGCATCCAATAGAGCCCGATGTACCAATGCAATGTTGCCAGCCCAATTTAAGAAATTTGTCTTCAATTAGCTCTAGTTTTTGTTGCGCTGCAGTTATCGCTTTGTTAAACAACGTTTTTTTTATCAGCCCACCTTTAAAGAAACGCTGAGAGTAACTAACACACCCCATATCTAAACTGCGTAGCAGCAAGGGAGTAAATTTTTCTCCTATAATAAATTCCGTTGAGCCGCCGCCGATGTCAATAACCAAATTTTTATTTTCTAAGGTAGTTGTGTGAGCGACACCTTGATATATTAGACGAGCTTCTTCCTGGCCAGAAATTATTTCAACAGGATATGTAAATACTTTTTTAGCTTCTTGAACAAACGAGTGCGCATTTATAGCTTTGCGCAAGGTATAAGTTGCAACAATTCTAACTGAGCTTGGTTCAAAGCCGGTTAAACTTTCTTTTACTAGCTCTAATGATTCTATTCCTCTGGTAATAGCCTCATCAGATAGAACGTTGTCATTTGTTAAACCATCAGCTAACCGTACTTTTTGTTTCATTTTATAGAGAACTTGTACAGTACCAGAGATAACCCTAGCGACGACTAAATGAAAACTATTGGAACCAATATCTAAAACGGCAATTTTGGATGACTCTCTTAACTCAATATCATTAAAGGCTGTTTTGATTTTGTTCATGGTAAATTTTTTCCAAGTGTTTTAAATAGTGATATGTTTCATTTTGCGATCGTAGGTTTTTCCTATTACCTCGTTTAACATAGCCATTTACTTGGTCTTTGTCGATTACTCTAGCTTTTAAAGTATCTTTGAAGTGAATTTCTAGAAGATTTATTATTATTTTGATCAGTTTTTGGTCATAAATCGGACAAGACACTTCAATTCGATCTTCCAAATTACGCTTCATCCAGTCGGCAGAAGATATATAGACTTTTCTATTACCATTATTGTGGAAACACATGACTCTAGAATGTTCAAGAAATCGATCAACAACACTTATAATGCTGATGTTATCACTCAATCCTTTTACTTTAGGGCGAAGTGAACACATACCTCTAACTATGCCGCGTATTATGACCCCTGACTGACTTGCTTGGTATAACTTGTCGATGATGTCTTTATCGACTAAATTATTGACCTTAAAAATAATGTCAGCTTTTTTCCCGGCTTGAGCATTATCGATTTCGTTATCGATCATGAGCAATATTGACGTCTTAGAATTTAGCGGGGATACTAATAAGTGTTCAAAATTTTGCTGGCGATAGGGTAATTGAATTAAGTCGAATATACTCAGCACTTCTTTGGTTATGTTAGGATCTTGAGTAAACAAACTGAAGTCGGTGTAAATTTTTGCGGTACTTTCGTTAAAGTTACCTGTGCCTATATGGGCATAGTTGATCATTTTTGATTTTTCATCGCGGCTAATAATGCAAATCTTAGTGTGTATTTTAAACGAAGGATTACCAAAAACAATGCGAATACCAACATCGGTCATCTTTTTAGCCCAGACAATATTAGCTTCCTCATCAAACCTAGCTCTTAGCTCCATGACCACGGTAACCATTTTTCCATTATCTACTGCGTCGATTAGAGAGCTCACAACCCTTGAGTTTTTAGCTATGCGATACAAGGTAATACGGATGTGTTTTACATGAGGGTCGAAGGCAGCTTGACGAACAAATTCTGTAAAATGTAAAAATCTATGGTACGGGTAATTAAGCAGAATATCTTGTTTTTGAATCGCTTCAAATACAGTATTGTAGGCAGAAAATTGATGACTAGTTAAAGCCTCTATTGGTTTGTTTTCTAAATTGCTTCGACCTATGTTGGGAAATTTAATAAAGTCTTTTACGTTTCGGACTTTACCAGCGGCTACTAAGTTGTCATAAGAAGAATGTTTTAAATGGCGTTTTAAGCTTTTTACCATTTGCTCGGGCATATCACCGTCATATATTACTCGCACAGGTTCGGCGATGATACGTTGTTTCATGCTGTCTGACATTTTTTCAACGTAACTTTCCGCAATATCTTCATTGATTGAGTATTCTGAATCACGGGTCATTTTAAATGAGTAGGCTTCTATAGAGTCAAATTTAACAAAACCTAAGAAGATGTCCTCAATAAAAAGCTGGATAACATCTTCAAGTAAAATAATTTTCTTATATTTTCTCTCTTTTGATAAAGTTGGCAGGATGACAAACCTAGACATTTTATCAGTTGGTATTTCTAAAGTGGCGTAGTTAGTGGGTTTGTCGTCTCGATGAATAGCTAAATAGTAATAGGTTGAAGAGTCATTTAGGCGAGAAACTAAGTTTACTTTTTTTTCAATTAAAATGGGGGTAATATGACGTAAAACTTTATTTTGAAAAAAGCTTTTTAACCAATGAATTTGTTCTTTATTTACCTGTTCATGGTTTATTAATTGGATATTATGTTGGCTAAGTTGATTGACCAATTTTTTATAAATAATGTCAAACTCATCAGTAAGTATAAGAATTTTTTGTTGCATTTGTGTCATTAATAACTTTGTTTTTTCTACTTTTTCTTTCTCATCATTATTCATTTGAATGATTATTTTTCGTCGAACATCAGCAACTCTAACGCGATAAAATTCATCCATATTACTGGAATAGATACCAAGAAAACGAAATCGTTCAATAATTGGATTATTTTCGTCAGCAGCCTCTTGCAAAACTCGTTCATTGAAGGCAAGCCAACTAAGCTCTTTAGGAAAAAATTTTTGTGTAACTGTTTTATTCATGACTATCTACAATTAATACTTATATATTGATTATAGTTTATTTAAGTTACTGTTTTATTACAGTTAAGTTAGACCAATATCTAATAGTAATATATTACTCGTTAAGCATGCATAGGTAACATTTTATACCGTTACGAGTTCGAGGTTTGTATCGTGTCTTCGAGTTTTAAACGCTGTTAAAATTGTCATTACTTATATGGAAGAATATGGATGAATTAAATATGCTTATTATCCCATGCCTATAACGCTCGTTGTTTAACTGCACACTTAAAAAATCGGCCAAAAGATGTTTTTAAAAACGGTTGAATTAACTAATTACAAGTTACCCGAAAGGTCGAAAATTGAATTTGCGAGAAAGAGAATAAGTTTTTGTGCAATAGGGCATTCAAACTAGGTCTGCTTACCAGTATAATAAAAATAATGAAGTTGCTCAGCTTAAAGGCATTGAGATCGATAATGCGAATAGCGAAATGAGTGACGATTAATATTAATACAGGTTATATAACGTTATGTTTACCTTAGATTTAAACCAAATGAGCGAGAACGAATTCTTAAATAAATACTGGCAGAAGAAGCCTGTTGTTATTAAACAGGGATTTAAAGATTTTGTTGATCCCATATTACCTGATGAATTAGCCGGTTTAGCGATGGAGGAGGCGGTAGAGTCGCGTTTGGTTTTTAAAAAGGGAGAAGAATGGCATGCTGAATTTGGCCCTTTTGAAAAGTATGAGCATCTTGGCGATAGCAACTGGTCGTTAGTGGTACAAGCCTTGGACAACTTTAGCGAAGAAGCGGCAGAGATAATTGAGCCTTTTCGATTTATTCCTCACTGGCGTTTAGATGACTTAATGGCGAGTTTTGCCACAGCGGGTGGTGGCGTTGGCCCTCATGTTGATAATTATGACGTATTTATTTGTCAAGGTTCTGGCAAACGTCATTGGCGTGTTGGTGCTAATAGCAAACAGACTGAAGTGATTGCCCATGAGGCACTGTTACATGTTGAAGCATTCGAAGCAATTATCGATGTTGAATTAGAGCCGGGAGATATTCTTTATATTCCCCCCGGCTTTCCTCATGAAGGTATTGCATTAGTGCCATCAATGAGTTTTTCTGTTGGATTTCGCGCTAACTCTACCGTGAGCTTATTAAGTGCATTAGCCGATCACCTTATTGATAATGAATTAGGCACAGAGCTGCTTGAAGACGCAGATCGACA
>Ga0105357_10000476_pt1 | contig 21101 bp, 25 predicted proteins | sample GOMGulsemesocosm_4_FD_83660 | JGI IMG/M metagenome (GOLD analysis project Ga0105357, IMG submission 83660) | Methane-oxidizing microbial communities from mesocosms in the Gulf of Mexico - GOM15B Gulf of Mexico | ecosystem: Environmental > Aquatic > Marine > Cold seeps | place: USA: Gulf of...
ACTGCAGTGGAGCGACGCCGACCCGCTGCAGCGTCTGAACCACCTGGCATTGCTGGGGGTGCTGGATAACCGCGTTCATCTGCGTCGCTGCGAGCAGCCGGTGCTGCATTGCCTGGCGGCGCAGGATGCGCTGGTGCCGGCCGCGGCGGCGGCTGAGCTGCAGGCGCTTAATCCGCAGGCCAAGGTGGTGGTGCATCCGCAGTCCAGCCATGCGCTGCCGTTGGAACAGCCGGAATGGTTGGCGCAGCAGATCGCCGAGCGGGTGCAGGGGGTATGAGCGATGCGGTCATCGACAAGCGCCAGGTTGCAGCCTCCTTTAGTCGCGCTGCCGGGACCTATGACCAGGTGGCCGAGCTGCAACGTAATGTGGGTAACAACCTGCTGGCGCGACTGCCGCACGCGGCGTGTGTCAGGCAACTGGCTGATATAGGCTGCGGCACAGGTTATTTCACCCGCGCACTGGCTGAGCGATTCGGTCAGCCAGTGTTGGGACTAGACATCGCCGAAGGCATGCTGCGCTATGCGCGGGAGCGCAGCCCGTATTCGTTGGGCTGGGCGACCGCCGACGCAGAAAGCCTGCCATTGCGTTCGGCCAGTCAGGACCTGCTATTTTCCAGTCTTGCCCTGCAATGGTGCCCGCAGTTGCCGTTAGCGCTGGCGGAGGCTTTCCGCGTGCTGCGACCTGGCGGTTGCATGGCGTTCAATACCCTGGTGGAGGGTACCCTGGCTGAACTGCGCGACGCCTGGCTTGCAGTGGATGGGTTTGTGCATGTCAATCGCTTCATGCCGCTAGCCCAGTTACAACAGGTGCTGGCGCAGTCCGGATTCGCCCGCTGGCACTGTGAGGTGGAGCCGCATGTATTGCACTATGGTCAGTTGAGTGAGTTGACCCACGAGCTCAAGGCCCTGGGGGCGCACAATCTTAACGCAGGTCGCCCCAGTGGGTTGACCGGGCGAGCGCGCTTACGGGCGTTGACCGCCGCCTATGAAGCGCAACGTCAGGCTGCCGGGTTGCCGGCGACCTATCAGGTAGCGCAGATCCTGTTGTTCAAGGGTCTTGATCAGGTTTGATGGAGTAGAGCATGTCCAAACGCTATTTTGTTACTGGCACCGACACCGAGATCGGCAAGACCACCATCGCGGCCGCGTTGCTGCATGCCGCGCGTGTCGGTGGATTGAGTACGGCTGCCGTCAAGCCGGTCGCGGCAGGTTGCGAGCGCACCAGCGAAGGGCTGCGCAACGAAGACGCGCTGGCACTGCAGGCGGAGTGCTCTCCGGCACTGGCCTATGAATTGATTAATCCGGTCACGCTGGAGGCGGCTATTGCGCCGCATATCGCAGCCCAGGAAGAGGGCGCCGCGTTGACACTGGAGATTCTGGCCGGCGCCTGTTTGCAGGTGTTTGATCGCGAGCGTGATCTGACCCTGGTCGAAGGTGCTGGTGGCTGGCGCGTACCGCTAAACGACGACGAGTTGCTGTCAGATCTAGCGGTGGAGCTGAAGCTGCCGGTGGTTTTGGTTGTAGGGATGCGACTGGGCTGCATCAATCATGCGTTGCTGACCTGCCAGGCTATCGCCGCCGATGGACTGCAATTGGTCGGTTGGGTGGCCAACCACGTTGACCCGGATATGAGCCGCCCGGATGAGAATCTGGAGACCCTGAAGCGGTTGATAAAGGCGCCTTTGCTCGGCCGCGTGCCGCGTCTGGACAATGCCGATGCCGCGTCTGTCGCAGCCTATCTGGATGTTACCCCGCTGGTCTGAACTGACCGGTGGTGATACTCAATACTGGCCTTTTGTGCTTGAATGTCATCAGGCTCTCTACATCTGAGGTTGTGCCCATGGCTACCCTTGACTTGATCTCATCTGGCCTGACCAGCGTGCGTCAGGGACAGAACCGTGTTTCCAACGCCGCCTCCGATATTGCGCGCTTGGGCAGCTCCGTCGATCCCGTGACGGCTCAGGCGACGCCCACGCAACCAGCGACTGGCCAGGCTGTGTCTAGCGCACCAGTGGAAAGCGCACGACCGGTTAACCTCGTGGACAGTTTGGTGGAATTGCAGAGAGGTCGCCAAGAAGCCGAAGCCGGTGCTTCCGTGATTGATACTGCCGATGAGGTTCTGGGCACCCTGCTGGATGTGACCGTCTGATATTGGCGCCTCGCCGGCGCCTCTAAAAGGCACTCTCTATCGGACTCCAGAGGTCTGACGCAATGACAAGCATCGGCGCATTCAGCGCCTATTCATACTCCCCTACGCCCGTTCAAGCACCGGTAACCGGTGTTGTGTCGGCGAATCTTACTGTGCCTGCTGCTGGCGTCTCCAGTCGTTTTGCGCCCGTTGACGAAGCCACCGCGACGGCTGCGACCAACTCTGAGCAGGGAGATGCGTCGGCTAGCGAAGAAACGTCAGACCTGGAGCAGCAAAAGCGCGCGCAACTGGCTGCTGCCGAGGCGCAGCAGTTGCAGGCGACGCAGCAGGAAATCCGTGAGCTGGCGGCGCGTGACCGAGAGGTGCGCACGCACGAGCAGGCGCACATGGCTGTCGGTGGGCAATACGCAGGTGCGGTGCAATACGATTATGATCGCGGCCCGGACGGCCGCCTTTATGCGGTGGGTGGAGAGGTGGGCATTGATACTTCTCCAATTCCGGGCGATCCGCAAGCGACAATCGAGAAGATGGAGCAGGTCCGCCGCGCTGCGCTGGCGCCGGCCGAACCCTCCGGGCAGGATCGTTCCGTCGCGGCCCAGGCCGGGCAGGCGATTGCGCAGGCCAGAGCAGAGCTGGCAACTCAGGGGCCGGACAAGGCCGGGTCTGTCGACGGGCCGTCCGACGAGAAAAGCGCCAGCGACTCGACTGAGGAGGCTGATGAGGCTTCGCCAGCCGAGAGGGGCCGTGCCCGCGACCTTTCACTTTATCGCGATGTTGCAGCCTCTGCTAGCACGACCGATTCGGCATTCAGCCTTAGCGCCTGACTCCCAGGCTCGCTATTTCCCATTTTAAATCTGTCCTGCGCGGTTGCGCGGCGACGTCCCGCTTTGTGCATGTTCACAACTATTTATGATCCGGCATTCATGGGGGGTTGACTTTCATTTGGCGTAAACGTATGTTTCAAACACATGTTTGAAAGTGCTATTTGCGGCACAGAATGCAGCCTTGGCTGCCCTTGCATCTGATACTACTGTTGAGGTCAAGCACCATGCCCGATTACAAGGCCCCCCTGCGTGATATCCGTTTTGTTCGCGACGAGCTTCTGGGTTATGAAGAGCACTACCAGAGCCTGCCTGGTTGCGAAGACGCAACACCTGATATGGTCAATGCGATTCTGGAAGAAGGCGCCAAGTTCTGCGAGCAGGTGATTGCGCCGCTGAACCGGGCCGGCGACAGTGAAGGTTGCACCTGGAGCGCTGAAGGCGTGACCACGCCGACAGGCTTCAAGGAAGCCTACCAGCAGTACGTTGAAGGCGGCTGGCCGAGTCTGGCACACGACGTCAACCACGGTGGTCAGGGCCTGCCCGAGTCGCTGGGTCTGGCGATCAGTGAGATGGTTGGCCAGGCCAACTGGTCTTGGGGTATGTACCCCGGCCTGTCCCACGGTGCGATGAACACCCTGGATGAGCACGGCACCGACGAGCAGAAGCACACCTATCTGACCAAGCTGGTGTCCGGTCAGTGGACTGGTACCATGTGTCTGACCGAATCGCATTGTGGTACCGATCTGGGCATGCTGCGCACCAAGGCCGAGCCACAGGCCGATGGCAGCTACAAGATTTCCGGCACCAAGATCTTCATCTCCTCCGGTGAGCACGACATGGCCGAGAATATCGTCCACATCGTACTGGCTCGTCTGCCCGATGCGCCGGCCGGCACCAAGGGTATTTCGCTGTTCATCGTGCCCAAGTTCCTGCCCGACGCCAATGGCGAGAAAGGCGAGCGCAATGGTGTTAGCTGCGGTTCGCTGGAACACAAGATGGGCATTCACGGTAACGCGACCTGCGTGATGAACTTCGACGGCGCCACCGGCTTCCTGATCGGTCCGCCGAACAAGGGCCTGAACTGCATGTTCACCTTTATGAATACCGCTCGTCTGGGTACCGCTCTGCAGGGTCTGGCCCACGCCGAAGTCGGTTTCCAGGGCGGTATTCAGTACGCTCGTGATCGTCTGCAGATGCGTGCTCTGACCGGTGCCAAGGCACCCGAGAAAGCTGCTGACCCGATCATCGTGCACCCGGATGTACGCCGTATGCTGCTGACCATGAAGGCTTTCGCGGAAGGTAACCGCGCGATGGTGTATTTCACCGCCAAGCAGGTGGATATCGTCAAGAACAGCCAGGATGCCGAACAGAAGAAGCAGGCTGACGCTCTGCTGGCACTGCTGACGCCTATTGCCAAGGCGTTCATGACCGAAGTGGGTTTTGAAGCCGCCAACCACGGTGTACAGATCTACGGTGGCCACGGCTTCATCGCTGAGTGGGGCATGGAGCAGAACGTGCGCGATGCTCGTATCTCTATGCTTTATGAAGGCACCACTGGTATTCAGGCCCTCGACCTGCTGGGTCGCAAGGTTCTGATGACTCAGGGCGAAGCACTCAAGGGCTTTACCAAAATCGTGCACAAGTTCTGCCAGAGCAACGAAGGCAACGAATCCATCGCTGAGTTTGTTACGCCCCTGGCACAGCTGAACAAGGAGTGGGGCGAGCTGACCATGAAGGTGGGTATGGCTGCCATGAAGGATCGCGAGATGGTTGGTGCTGCGTCGGTTGATTACCTGATGTACAGCGGCTACGCCTGCCTGGCCTACTTCTGGGCTGACATGGCCCGGGTTGCTGCGGCCAAGCTCGCCGAGGGTACTTCCGAAGAGGCCTTCTACAAGGCCAAGCTGCAGACTGCGCGCTTCTACTTCCAGCGTATCCTGCCGCGCACCCGTACCCACGTTGAGAGCATGCTGTCGGGCGCCGACAACCTGATGGAGATGGACGCCGAGCACTTCGCTCTGGGTTACTGATCCAGCGTGCAGCTGAGCTGCAAATAAAAAGGCCGCTCCGGGCAACCGGGGCGGCCTTTTTCGTCATGCGCTGATCAGCTATCGCGCGCCAGGCGGATACCGCTGAATTGCCATTGGGCGGCGGCCGGGAAGAAATTGCGATAGCTGTTTCTGCTGTGGCCCGCCGGTGTGGCGCAAGAACTGCCGCGTAGCACCATCTGATTGATCATGAACTTGCCGTTGTACTCACCGACAGCGCCGGATGCCGGTTGATAGCCCGGGTAGGGCAGGTAGGCGCTGTTAGTCCACTGCCACACCTGGCCAAACAAGCCCGCTAGATCCGGAGCGTTTTGTGCTGCGTGCTCCCACTCGGCTTCTGTTGGCAGGCGCCCGCCCGACCAGCGCGCAAAGGCATCGGCTTCGTAGAGATTGACGTGGCACAGTGGTGCTGCGTGGTTCAGCGGTTGCAGGCCGGCGAGGGTGAATAGCTGCCACTGTTGGTCTGCATGTTGCCAGTACAGCGGACACGCAGCATGATCCTGGCAGACCCAGTCCCAGCCGTCGGAAAGCCAGAGCTCAGGCCGCTGGTACCCGCCGTCGGCGATAAAGGCGAGAAAGTCCCCGTTGCTGACGTTACGCTCGGCAAGTTGAAAAGGCTCCAGCCAGACTCGGTGGCGTGGCCCTTCGTTGTCATAGCTGAAACCGCCGGCGGGCGCTCCTATATCGCACAGCCCGCCTGCAAAGGTCCGGAATGTAACGGGTTGGGTGGCAGCGCGTTCATCTGGTTGCTCTGGAGCGCGGTCGCGCCAAGCCGGATGCAGCGGATTACAGGAAAAGTGGTGTTTCAGATCGGTGAGCATCAACTCCTGGTGCTGCTGCTCGTGCTGTAGCCCGAGTGTCACCAGCTCAGTAAGTGGTGCAAGCTGCGCGGGGTGCGCCAGTAGCTCCTGCATCTGGTGATCTACCTGTTTGCGGTAGTGCAGGATTTCCTCCAGGGACGGGCGCGATAACAGGCCGCGCTCAGCGCGCAGGTGGCGCTCGCCAATACCAACGTAGTAGGAGTTGAACAACACCCTGTAGCGTGGGTCGACTGGGTCAGGAGGGGAGGGCAAGGCTCCCAGCACGAACGTTTCAAAAAACCAGGTGGTGTGTGCCAGATGCCATTTCAGTGGGCTGGCGTCTGGCATGGACTGTAACTGACAATCCTCGGCGCTGAGGCCGCGGATCAGTTCAAATGAGTATGCACGGGTTTGCGCGTAGCCGAACGCGAGGCCGGTGTTTGCGCTCTGTCTGGCTTGAGTATTCATAGCGGCTCAGCCAGGAAAACGCCGAACCAGTCTTGCGGGTCAGTCCAGTAGTGGCTGCAACGCAGGCCGCTGGCTGCTAGCAGGGCGCGGAACTCATCCAGGCTGTATTTGTGTGAGTATTCGGTCAGTATGCCCTCGTCCTTGCCGAAGTAGCGGCGGGTATGGCGACCCAAGCTGACGCTGTGCCTCTCACGGGCGATCAGATGCATTTCGATACGACGATGCGCCTCGTCGAATTGTGCGAAGTGACGGAACCTTTCCGGTTGGAAGTCGGCATCCAGTTCGCGGTTGACGACCTCGAGTACGTTCAGGTTGAACGCGGCAGTAACGCCGAGAGCGTCATCGTATGCAGCCTCCAGAATGGCTCTGGGCTTTATCAGGTCCGCACCGATCAGCAGTCGACCGTGCTCTCCGCAGTGGGCTCTTATGCGTCGCAGGAAGCGCATCGCGGCGCGGGGTTCAAAATTGCCGATAGAAGAGCCCGGGTAAAAAAACACCGGCGGGGCGTTGGGCTCTTCTGCCAGCAGCGCATGCAGGTCGAGGTGTTGGGTAAAATCGCTGACCACGCCGACGCACTCGAGTTGGGGGTGCTGCTGGGCAACGCTGATCATCGAGCTTTGTAGAAACTCACCCGCAATGTCGACACCGATGACACGTGCAGGTTTTATAGAACTCAGCCATTGCAGCGTTTTGCCGCAGTCCCCGCAGCCAAGGTCTATCCATTGCAGGTCCCTGGGCAGCTGGGCGGCAATGGCGTCGCGGTGTTCGGAGAATATCTGGGCTTCGGTGCGGGTGGGGTAATACTCGTCAAGCCGACAGATGTCGGTGAATAGCTCACAACCACGGTCATCGTAAAAATACTTTGAGTCGATGTGTGCCTGTGTTTGCAGCAACCCGTGTAGCAGTTGCTGGCGCTCATCCTGCGCTGGAAGCCGCAGGGTGGTCTCTAGTCGAGGCAGTTCAAGGGCAAGGCTCACGAAGCGTTTTCCTCCGCAGGTCAAAGACGCGTGTCTTAAAACCTAGCAGGCCGCTTCTGATCATGCCAATGTAGTTGTCGAGTGAGGCGCGGGTGTGTGACCTAGTACCGGCCGGGTTCAGAGGCCCTTGGCGCTGTCTGCCAGCTGGCGGATAATCTTGAATAACTTGCGCGCGGCGGTAGGTGCCTTGTTCTGCTCTGCTTCTTTGTTGGCTTGGCGTACCAGTTGACGGATGTGCTGTCGGTCGGCGGACGGGTAGGCAAGCATGAAAAGCTCCAGCTCGTCAGCGCGGCCGGTCAGCAGGCGATCGCGCCAGCGTTCCATCTGGTGGAAGTGCTGCGCGTGTGCCTGGGTGCTACTGTCGATGAGATCCAGGTAGGTTTGAATGGCGTCAGTATCCTGATCGCGTACCAGTTTGCCGACAAAGCTCATGTGGCGCTTGAGCGCGCCCCGCGCGGTGTGTTTTGGTGCTTCGGCCAGGGCTAGGCGCAGTTTGTCGGTCAGCTCAAGTTTGTTCAGTTGCTCGGGCTTGAGGGCGATCAGGCGCCGGCCCATCTCCTGCAAGGCATCCATTTCCCGCTTGATCTGACTTTTGCTCTTGCCTTCGTCAACGGGTTCGAGGGATTCGTCTTCGTGAAACTCGGTCATGGCGTGCCTGTTGAAAGTTGCTCTGGGTGATTGCGCTGCGGGCCTATGATACCCGTTCTGGCGTGCACAGGGGTAATCCGCTGTGGTCGGCTGCGGCGCAAGGCCGCTACAATGGGGCGCATTGCCATGGAGGAATTATGACTGCACCAATTGCGACGCAATCCGAAGATCCGCAGGTGCTGCGTGCCAGCCTGGAGCAGCGCGTAGCCTTTATCGTTGATGAGGCACGCCGCCAGGGCGCCAGTGCCAGTGAAGTCGGCGTGAGTCAAAGTACCGGGCTTTCCGTCGGGGTGCGCAAGGGCGAGGTGGAAACGGTTGAGTTCAATCGTGATCAGGGCTTTGCCATTACGCTGTACGTGGGCCAGCGCAAAGGCTCGGTTAGCACCTCTGACACCTCCGACGACGCGATTCGCAAGGCGGTGGAAACCGCGCTGGTGATTGCCCGGCACGCGTCCGAAGACCCGAGCGCGGGCTTGGCCGACGCCGCGCTGATGGCGCAGCAAATACCGGATCTTGATCTGTTTCACCCGTGGAATATCAGCGCCGAGGCTGCCATCGACAAGGCGCTGTTGCTGGAAGCGGCTGCCTTGGAGGTTGACTCGCGCCTGACTACCGACAGTGCGCAGGTCAGCACCCAGCAGGGCTGCCGTGTGTATGGCAATAGCCACGGCTTTATCGGCAGTTCCATGGGCACCCGGCACAGCGCCGCTGCTGTGTTGATTGTCGGCTCCGAACAAAGCATGCAGCGTGATTACTGGTACGCGGTGGACCGGGTTGCTTCGCGGCTGCCGAGTGAACAGTCAATCGGCCGTAAAGCGGCTGAACGTACCCTGTCGCGCCTCAACCCAAAACCGGTCAAGACCGCCAAGGTGCCGGTGCTGTTCGCGGCCGATCAGGCGGTGGGGCTGGTTGGGCATCTGCTGGGCGCTATCTCCGGGGGGGCGGTATACCGGCAATCGACCTTTTTGCTGGACGCACTAGGCGAGCCGGTTTTCCCGGACTGGATGACCATGCAGGAGCGACCGTTTGAGCTGCATGCGCTGGGCAGTTCCGCCTTCGACGGCGATGGCCTGGCGACGCGCGAGCAAGCCTTCATCGACCAGGGGCGGCTGAGTAGCTGGATACTTTCCACCTATTCCGGCCGGAAGCTCGGCATGCCCAGTACGGCCAACGCTGGGGGCGTGCACAACCTGCAGGTAACCAGTAACGCCGGTGACCTGCAGTCGCTGCTCAAGGAGATGGGTACCGGTCTGCTGGTCACCGAGTTGATGGGGCAGGGGGTTAACGGTGTAACCGGGGACTATTCACGCGGCGCTGGGGGCTTCTGGGTTGAAAACGGTGAGATTCAACACGCGGTGAATGAAGTGACCATTGCTGGTAATCTGCGCGATATGTACGCCAACCTGCGCTGTGTGGGCAACGATCTGGAGCGTCGCGGCAATTATCTGACCGGTAGCTGGCTGGTTGATGGCATGACGGTGGGCGGCGCTTAGGGCGTGCAGTTCAAAAGCTAACTGAGTATCTTTTCGCTGCGCTGGAGCGAATCAAGCGGCCGCACCTCGGCCGCGGATCAGCTCTGGCAGGGAAGGGCAAATGCAGCTATTCGCCTTCACCGAAATAATCATTAATCAGCGCAAGCAGCTCATCCAGCGCCTGCTCGGCCTGCTCGCCTTCACAGCTGATGCAGATCTCGCTGCCTTTGCTGGCAGCGAGCATCATCACCTGCATGATGCTCTTGCCGTCAACCTGCAGGCTCTCTTCGTCCTGGCCGACCCTAACCTGACAGCCGTAGCGGTTGGCAACGCCAACGAATTTCGCCGCAGCGCGCGCGTGTAGGCCGAGTTTGTTGATGATTTCTACGCGGGTGGTTGGCATATCAGGGCAGGTCGCGGTGGCGAATCAAAAGGTTGGGTGTGCTCTCGCCCAGCTCTTTTACCAGGCGCTCGACCAGATAAACCGACCGATGATGTCCGCCTGTGCAGCCTATCGCTATCGTCATGTAGCTCCGCTCGCCGGCAGCGTAGCGCGGTAGCCATTTTTTCAGAAACTGGCGAATGTCCTGATACATATCTTCAACATCGGGTTGGCTGTCGAGATATTCGCGGACCGGCTCGTCCCGCCCTGAATAAGCACGCAGGTCCGGGCGCCAGTACGGGTTTGGCAGGCAGCGTACGTCGAAAACCAGATCAGCATCGGCCGGCACACCGCGCTTGAAGCCAAACGACTGGATCAGCACCGAGGGCGTGCTGCCCTGGCTACCCAGCAACCGCTGCTTGATTTGATCGCGCAACTGGTAAAGGTTCAGGTGACTGGTGTCGATCTTCAGTGTTGCCAGGTCAATGATAGGCTCAAGGATCCGCAGTTCTTGGGCAATGGCTTCTGCCAGAGAGCGTTCGCTATCGGTCAGTGGATGCTTGCGACGGGTTTCCGAGAAGCGTTTTATCAATACTTCATCGGTTGCGGCAAGGAAAAGTACGTCGCAGTGTACACCGGCATCGCGAACCTGTTTGAGCAGCTCCGGGAAGCGTTGCAGGTCGCTGGCGAGGTTGCGGGCGTCGATGCTGATGGCCACTGCGGGCAGGCTCAGCTCGGCCTCGCTGGCCTGTTTGGCCAGCTCCGGTAGCAGGCCAGCCGGCAGGTTGTCTATGCAGTAGAAGCCATTGTCTTCCAGCAGGTGCAACGCGGTACTTTTACCTGACCCGGAGCGGCCACTGACGACAACCAGGCGCATTGGCTTCAGCCTCCATCGCCGGCGGTCATGACCTCGTAAAGGCTCTGGGCATCGGGGGCGGCGCGCAGCGCATCGCGCAGCTCTGCCTGGTCGAGTTTACCCGCCAGCATTTTCAGAATTTGCAAGTGCTGGTCGGTGGCTTCCTGAGGGACCAGAAGAACAAAAATCAGGTCAACCGGTTGGCCGTCCAGCGCATCGAAATCGATTTTTCCATCAAGCTGCAGTAGGGCACCGATTGCCTGATGGCAGTCTCCCAGACGGCAGTGAGGAATGGCGATACCATTGCCGAAGCCGGTAGAGCCCAGCTTTTCGCGGGCAATCAGGCTTTCGTAGATGGCGTCGGGGTCAAGGTTGGTGTGCTGGGCAACCAGCTTGCCGATCAGCTCCAGCACACGCTTCTTGGATCCCCCCTGAACGCCCGAAAAGGTGCGGTCAGGGGTCAAGATATGGTCTATTTGCATGGTTATGCGGTGAGATTCGCGTTAACGGTCGTTGGCGCCTTGCAGGCGATCGATGTGTTTTTCCTTGTGCTTGATCAGTTGCCTGTCAAGCTTGTCGGTGAGCTGGTCGATGGCGGCGTACATGTCGGTATGCTCGGCAAGGGCGACAACTTCGCCGCCGGCGACATGCAGGGTTGCTTCAGCTTTCTGACGGAGTTTTTCGACTTCAAGGGTTACTTGGACGTTGGTGATCTTGTCAAAGTGCCGCTCCAGGCGGGCCATTTTTTCAGTGACGTAATCGCGCAGTGCGTCAGTGATATCGAGTTGATGACCGCTGATGTTCAGTTGCATACGGCTTCTCCTGATTGGCTTGATGTTGCTGGGTGACCAGACGTCACCCGGTGGTGCCACTGTATGTTCCTTGACAGCTTAAACCAGTCTCTTGCGTTCGCTCGACGGCGCGATGTTGAGCGATTCGCGGTATTTTGCGATGGTCCGGCGGGCCACTTCAATGCCTTGTTCTTCCAGTAAACCAGCGATCTTGCTGTCGCTCAATGGTTTCTTTGGGTTTTCTGCAGCAACCAGCTTTTTAATCAGCGCACGGATGGCGGTGGAGGAGAATTCGCCGCCTTCGCTGGTGCCCACATGGCTGGAGAAAAAGTACTTGAGTTCGAAGATACCGCGTGGTGTATGCATGAATTTCTGCGTAGTTACCCGCGAAATGGTCGACTCGTGCATGCCCACGGCTTCGGCAATATCATGCAGAACCAGCGGTTTCATTGCTTCTTCACCCTGCTCAAGAAAACCGCGCTGATGTTCGACGATCTGGGTGGCGACCTTCATCAGGGTTTCGTTGCGGCTTTGCAGGCTCTTGATGAACCAGCGCGCTTCCTGCAGGTGATTGCGCAAGTAGGTGTTGTCTTCGCTGGAATCGGCACGGCGGACCATGGAGGCGTACTGGCCGTTGACCCGAACCTTGGGCACTGACTCCTGATTCAACTCGACCAGCCAGCGATTGTTGTCCTTGCGCACTATTACATCGGGGATGACGTATTCCGGCTCGCCGGAAGCAATCTCACCACCGGGCCTCGGATTCAGTGTTTGGATCAACGCCACAGCATCACGAAGCTGATCCTCTTTAAGTTTGCTGCGGCGCATCAGCTGAGTGAAATCGCGGCTGCCGAGCAGTTCAAGATGGTCGCGGATGACTCTGGTAGCCTGCTCCAGCATGGGTGTGTCTGCCGGCAACTGCCGAATCTGCAGCAGCAGGCATTCACGTAGGTCGCGTGCGCCAATGCCAACCGGTTCGAACTGCTGAATGCGGTGCAGCACCATCTCGACCTCGTCCATTTCGACCTCCATTTCGGGAGGTAGCGAGGCGAGAATATCGTCCAGGGATTCTTCCAGATAACCGTCAGCGTTGATGCCGTCGATCAGCGCAATGGCAATTTCATAGTCGGTTTCCGACATCGGGATGAGATTGAGCTGCCATTCCAGGTGGCTTTGCAGGGTTTCACCAGTGCCGGTGCGCGAGGTGTAGTCCCAATCCTCTTCATCCTGACTGGGCAGGGAGCTGGCCGAGGTTTGATAGACATCTTCCCATTGGGTGTCTACCGGTAACTCGTTGGGAATCTGTTCGTTCCAGTTGCCGTCTTGCTCGGGCTGACTGTGCTGATCAATGGCGTCCAGCGAGACCGGTTCGGGCACGGTGACTGCAGTGTCGTCCCCGCCGTTGTCGCTGTCGTTGGCATCGTTGCTGCCGGCGCTGTAATCGTCGTCGCCTTCATCGGCCATCTCCAGCATGGGATTGGCCTCCAACGCCTCCTGCACCTCTTGCTGGAGGTCGAGGCTGGATAGCTGTAGCAGTCTGATGGCTTGCTGCAGCTGCGGCGTCATCGTCAGCTGCTGCCCCATCTTGAGGACGAGCGAGGGTTTCATTGTGTGGCGAATTACCTTGTGCGCTTGATCAAACTGTTATCGAGGCCGCTCGGGCTCATGTTGTTTTGTAGCATGCCTGAAACCTTTGCCGTTTTATAGCCGGAAGGCGTGGCCCAGGTAGACGTCCTTGACTGTCTGATCGGCCAGCACGGTATCGGCGTCACCTTCGGCGATAATGTGACCGTCGTTGACGATGTAGGCCTTGTCGCAGATATCCAGTGTCTCCCGCACGTTGTGATCGGTAATGAGGACACCGATACCCTTGTCTTTCAAGTGCTGGATGATTTGCTTGATGTCGCTGACCGAAATGGGGTCCACGCCGGCAAAAGGCTCGTCGAGTAGGATGAAACTCGGGTCAGTCGCCAAGGCGCGCGCAATCTCGGCGCGGCGGCGCTCGCCACCCGACAGGCTCATGCCCAGGCTGTTCCGCAGATGCTGAATGTGAAACTCGCGCAGCAGCGACTCCAGCTTGCCCTTACGACCTTCGGCGTTGAGGTCCTTGCGCGTTTCCAGGATGGCCATGATGTTGTCGGCGACCGTGAGCTTGCGGAAGATCGAGGCTTCCTGAGGCAGGTAGCCAATACCTTCGCGGGCACGGCCATGCATGGGCAGTGCGGTGATGTCGCGGTCGTCAATCTGTACCGCGCCCTGATCTGACTTGACCAGGCCGACAATCATGTAAAAACAGGTGGTCTTGCCAGCACCATTGGGTCCCAGCAGGCCGACAACCTCGCCGCTGTCAATTGAGATCGAGACATCCTTGACGACCTGACGTGCCTTGTAGGCCTTCGCCAGGTTACGGGCCTGTAACGTGCTCATGGCGCGTCTGGCTCGCTGGCGTCTTCGGCCGGTGCGGTGCTCTCTGCGTTGCGACTGCGCGGCTGGATGGTTATCTCGATGCGGCCATTGCCGTTGCTTTCGGCGCCACTTGCCCCGCTGTTGCTGTTGCGGCCCGCATCAACCACCTGAGCGGGAATGTCATAGCTCACATAGTCACCTTGAAAAGTGTTGCCGGACTGCTCGAGAAAGGCCTTCTCGATCAGTACTACGCGCTCATCGGCGGCGTGGTACTCGATGGTCTGTGCGCGGGCCTTGACCGGCGCCTTGTTGGCTTCCGGCGTCTGCTGATAAGTGGCCGGGCCGCCCTGAGTCACCAGCTTGTTCAGCTCGCCATTGGCGTCAGTGGTCAGGGTGACGCGGCTGCCAGTCAGACGCATGCTGCCTTGGGTGATGATGACATTGCCGGTGTAGACGGCGGTGTTGCGCTTGTCATCCAGCGTGGCGGCGTTAGCCTGAATGCGAATGGGTTGGGCGCTGTCGCTGGGCAGGGCAAATACGGCCGCGGCTGGGTACAGCAGCAACGTCATGACAAAGAGGGATTTAGCGCACCTCATGTTGGCCTCGTACGGTGGACAGCAGCTGCAGGCGGCCGTCATTAAGAAATAACTGCATGCCCTTGGCGGTGGTGACGCTACGGGCTGCTTCGATTTTAACCTCTTGGTCCGTTTCGGCATAATCGCGCGCCGGAAACAGCGTCAGGGCGGAGGTAGTCAGGCGACGAGTCGGCTGATTGGCGATCTCCTGTTGCAGCAGCACATTGCTGCTCAGGTCAACGCGATCGCCTTTTTCGGTTACCAGGCCTTCGTCAGCTTCGAGTAGCCAAGGTGCCGGCTCGTCGCCCCGATAAAACAATAATTTTGGCTGTTCCAGGTGAGTGCTACCATCCTCGACCTGGTGAATGGCATGCGTCGTGGTCAGCTCATAGGTGGTTTTGCCCTGTTCGTTCAATGCCTGGATACGGGCGTTGTCTATATAGAAGTCAGGGCGCGCAGCGGACTGGCTGCCGGCGGGTGCAAAGCTGGCCGGGCGAATATTCCAGTAACCCATGCTCAGCGCCAGCACCACCCCCAGCAGCACCAGCAGACCGGTCAACAGGTAGCGCGGTACGCTGAGTTTCACAGGTAGGCGGCCTGGGCATCTTCTAGCGTGCCCTGTGCCTGCATGATCAGCTCACAGAACTCGCGCGCCGCACCGGCGCCGCCGTTGGCCTGGGTCACGCCATGGGCGTGTTTGCGCACAAAGCCATCGGCGCTGGCCACGGCGATGCCCAGGCCAACCCGGCGAATCACCGGCAGGTCGGGCAGGTCGTCGCCTAGAAAGGCGATCTCATCCAGCTCAACCGGCACCAGTTCGCGCAGCTCGCCGAGTGCGGTGAGCTTGTCTTCGCGGCCCTGAATGAGGTGTTTGATGCCCAAGGCGGCGGCACGGCGCTCCACCAGGGGCGACTTGCGGCCGCTGATGATGGCGGTCTCCACGCCCGAGGCGATGAGCATCTTGATGCCATGGCCGTCGAGTGTGTTGAACGACTTGAATTCGGTGCCGTCGGGCATGAAGTACAGGCGGCCATCGGTGAGCACGCCATCGACATCAAAGATGGCCAAGCGGATGGCGCGAGCGCGCTCGGTCAGTTGTTTCGGGGTCTGGTTCATACTACTCCTGCGCGCAGCAAGTCATGCATGTTCAGGGCGCCGACGGGCAGGCCTTCGGCGTCCACGACAAAGAGGCCGCTGATTTTCGCGTCTTCCATGATCTTCAGCACTTCGGCGGCGAGCATACCACTGCGTGCGGTCTTGCTGTGTGCGGTCATCACTTCGGCGATGGTCATCGCATGGAAGTCTACGCTCTGGTCCAGCGTGCGGCGCAAATCGCCGTCAGTGAAAATGCCGATCAGCTGATGTTGCTCATTGATCACGCCGGTCAGCCCCAGCCCCTTGCGAGTCATTTCCAGCAGCGCATCGCGCAACGAGGTCTGTTGCTTAACCAGAGGCATGCTGTCGCCGCTATGCATTATATCGTCGACCAGCAACAGCAGGCGCCGGCCGAGGCTGCCGCCCGGGTGCGAGAAGGCGAAATCTTCAGCGCTGAAGCCGCGGGCTTCAAGTAATGCGATGGCCAGTGCGTCGCCCATGACCAGAGCGGTTGTGGTGCTGGAAGTCGGCGCCAGATTCAGTGGGCAGGCCTCTTGCTCCACTGCCGTATCGAGGTTGGCAACGGCGGCTTGAGCCATGGTGGATTCAGGGTTGCCGGTAATACTGATCAGCGGCACGCCCATGCGCTTGATCAGCGGCAGTAGGGTGACGACTTCAGCGGTATTGCCGGAGTTGGACAGAGCTATGACTACGTCCTGAGGTGTAATCATGCCCATGTCGCCGTGACTGGCTTCGCCCGGGTGGACGAAGAAGGCGGGGGTGCCGGTACTGGCCAGCGTGGCGGCCAGTTTGCGACCGATGTGACCGGACTTGCCCATGCCGGTTACGACGATCCGTCCGGTGCAGGCCAGCAGGGTTTCGCACGCCTTCTCGAAATGGCTGTTCAAACGCTGTAGCAGGGAGTCTACGGCGTCGCGTTCCAGTCCGATTGTGCGGCGCGCGGAGGCTATGTAATCAAAGTTGGGCATCGTGCTTCATCTGTGATCGCTGAGCGGTGAAGTATAGCGGGTTGTGTCGCGTAACTCACCAGCCGGCACGTTTTCCGGATCGGACTGTCCCACCTAGTACCCAATTATGGGTAACGGATTGTTTCCCGCCTTGGGCTGTACTGGTGTAACTGATATATTACGCGGCTTAACTTGCCCGAGGTGTGGGCGCGATCGGGAAGAGCACATCCAGATATGACCGATTCTTCGGATTACATTGTTGATCTGCAGCAGATTACCTTTCGACGGGGCTCGCGGCTGATCTTCGATGGCGTGGATATTCGCATTCCACGCGGCAAGGTGACCGGCATCATGGGGCCGTCGGGTTGCGGCAAAACCACGTTGTTGCGCCTGATTGGCGCGCAGCTGCGGCCGGACAGTGGCGCCATCTGGGTCAATGGTCAGAATATTCCCGAGCTGGGTCGCGAGCAGCTGTTTGCCGCGCGTCAGCATATGGGCATGTTGTTTCAGAGTGGTGCCCTTTTTACGGATCTCAACGTCTTCGAGAATGTAGCCTTTCCGCTGCGTGTGCATACCGAGCTGTCGGAAGACATGATTCGTGACTTGGTGCTGCTCAAGCTGCAGGCCGTTGGCCTGCGCGGTGCGCGCGAATTGATGCCCGATGAGCTGTCTGGTGGTATGAAGCGGCGGGTAGCGCTGGCACGAGCGATTGCGCTGGATCCTGAGTTGATGATGTACGACGAACCCTTCGTGGGCCAGGACCCGATTTCCATGGGGGTGCTGGTACGCCTGATCCGTTTGCTGAACGATGCGTTGGGGCTGACCAGTATTGTCGTTTCGCACGATCTGGCGGAAACCGCGAGCATTGCTGACTATTTATATGTAGTGGGTGACGGTCAGGTTCTGGGCCAGGGTACGCCGGATGAACTGATGAATTCGGATAATCCGCGCATTCGTCAATTCATGCAGGGTGAGCCGGATGGTCCGGTCCCCTTCCACTTTCAGGCGCCTGAATACGTGTCGGACCTGTTGCAGCGGGAGCACAAGCAGTGAGCGTGATGTCGCGGGTTGGCCTGCTTGGCCGCGCTGGTCTGGATACCCTTTCGGCACTGGGTCGCTCTGGACTGTTTCTATTCAACGCATTGCTGGGGCGCGCGCGTTTCGGGAACGCCTTTACGTTGTTGCTCCAGCAGCTCTATTCGGTGGGTGTGCTGTCGCTGGCCATTATTATCGTGTCGGGGTTGTTCATCGGCATGGTGTTGGCCCTGCAGGGTTACAACATTCTGGTTGGTTACGGCTCAGAGCAGGCGGTCGGTCAGATGGTTGCGCTGACGCTGTTGCGAGAGTTGGGCCCGGTAGTGACGGCGCTGCTGTTCGCTGGTCGTGCGGGGTCTGCGCTGACCGCCGAGATCGGTCTGATGAAGGCCACCGAGCAGCTGTCCAGCATGGAAATGATCGGTGTTGATCCGTTGAAGTACGTGATAGCGCCGCGGCTGTGGGCCGGGTTTATATCCATGCCGCTGCTGGCCATGATCTTCTGTGTGGTCGGTATCTGGGGTGGCTCACTGGTCGCGGTGGACTGGTTGGGGGTTTATTCCGGCTCTTACTGGGCGAATATGCAAAATTCGGTTGAGTTCGTCGATGACGTGCTCAACGGCATGGTCAAGGCGGTGGCCTTTGCCTTTGTGGTTACCTGGATAGCGGTATTTCAGGGGTACGACTGTGAGCCGACCTCGGAGGGCATCAGTCGCTCAACCACGCGCACTGTCGTCTATGCCTCCCTGGCCGTGCTTGGGCTGGACTTTATTCTCACTGCTTTGATGTTCTGATTAGCCAAGGAAACAACCAATGCGTACCCGTAATCTGGAATTGATCGTCGGTGTATTTATCTTGGCGGGGCTGCTTGCCCTGGCCGTGCTGGCGGTTCGGGTAAGTGGGCTCACCCCCAGTAGTGCCGGCGACACCTATAGCGTGCATGCCTATTTTGATAATGTGGCCGGGCTCACGCCCAAGGCCAAAATCACCATGTCGGGGGTAACCATCGGCCAGGTCACCGCTATCGAGTTTGACAAGACCCGTTACAGTGCCCGCGTCGACATGGCGATCAGAAGCAATATCAATACCCTGCCGGCGGACAGTACAGCCTCGATTCTGACCGCCGGGCTGCTCGGCGAGAAGTATGTCGGCATCTCCGTGGGTGGCGATGATGAAGTGCTGACTGACGGTTCGGAAATTTATGACACCCAGTCAGCCCTGGTGCTCGAAGAGCTGATTGGGCGCTTTCTGCTCAATACCGTGAGCAAAGAAGATTGATCAGCGTAGCTAACAGGAGAGTCACCATGCGTGCAGTAACCCAGTTTTTTCTGGCCCTGATGGTCAGTATGCCTGCCTTGGTGCTGGCCGCTGCAGCCACTCCTCAGCAGGTGGTGGATGATACCTCGCGCAAGGTCATGCAGGTGCTGGACGCCAACCGTGAAACCTATCGCAACGATCCTGACGCTTTTTTGCAGGGGCTCAATGAAGTGCTTGATCCGGTCGTCGACTTTGAAGGTATTGCCAGCAGTGTGATGACAGTTCGCTACAGCCGTAGCGCGTCAGATGAGCAGGTACAACGCTTCATTGATACCTTCAAGCGCAGCATGGTGCAGTTCTACGGGAATGCGCTGTTGGAGTTCAAGAGCGGTGAAATTACCGTGCTGCCGCCGAACAGCCGTGAGCCACGCCCGGATCGGGCCAGCGTCGACATGCAGGTTAAGGCCAATGATGGTCAGATCTACACCGCCACCTACACCATGAGCGAAGTTGATGGTCAGTGGAAAGTGCGCAACGTGATCGTCGAGGGCATCAATATCGGGCTGCTGTTCCGCGATCAGTTTGCCCAGGCGATGAAAGCCAATCGCAACGATCTCGATGCGGTGATCGATAACTGGGGCAGCGTGGTTGCCAAGTCGCGTGACACTGTCAAGCAGGAAGCCAATCAGTGAGTGTCGAGCCGGCACGCGCCAGCGTGCAGACGGGCGAGAACGGCCTGCTGCAATTGCAGGGCGATCTCGACTTTGTCAGCGTGCTGGCTGTGCGTGAACAGCTGGCAGAGCGGATTGCTGCCAGCAGAGGTGATATCATGCTCGACCTTTCGGGGTTGCAGCGGGTAAACAGCGTCGGTTTGTCGCTGTTGTTGCGCGTTGCCGAGCAGGCAGCCGAGTCGGGGCGTACCTTGCGCTTGAGCGGTGTGCCCGCAGGTCTGCGGAGCATTGCCGAGGTGTGTGGTCTGGATGTATGGCTGCATCAGGTATCCGCTGCCTGAACCCCGTTTTGCCTATGTTGTGGTTTGCCGCGAGGCAGGCCAGCCGATGGAGACACAGACCATGCAATCCACTGAAGTGAAACAGCTGATTGAATCCAGCCTGGCCGATACCCAGGTGGCGGTAGAAGGCGAGGGCTGCAACTTTCAGCTCAACGTGATCAGCGATGCACTTGCCGCGCAATCGCCGGTCAAGCGCCAGCAACAGATTTATGCCTTGTTGAATGACTATATTGCCGATGGTCGTATCCATGCGGTAACCATGAAGTTTTATACCCAAGAGGCCTGGGCGAGTCGCGCCTGAGGTCTGGAGAAAGAGATTCCGTATGGACAAGCTGATCATCACCGGCGGCAACCGCCTGGATGGGGAAATTCGTATTTCCGGAGCCAAGAACTCCGCCCTGCCGATCCTGGCTGCCACACTGCTGGCGGATGAGGCGGTCACCATCTGCAACCTGCCGCACCTGCACGACATCACGACCATGATCGAGTTGTTTGGTCGCATGGGCGTGCAGCCGGTGGTGGATGAAAAGCTCAACGTAGAGGTCAATCCCACCAGTATCACCACGCTGGTTGCACCCTACGAATTGGTGAAAACCATGCGTGCCTCGATTCTGGTGCTGGGGCCGATGGTGGCGCATTTCGGCAAGGCAGAGGTGGCGCTGCCCGGTGGCTGTGCGATCGGTTCGCGGCCAGTGGATTTGCACATTCGCGGTCTTGAGGCGATGGGCGCAACCATTACCGTCGACGGTGGCTATATCAAGGCTGAAGCGCCACCTGGCGGCTTGCGTGGCGCGCATTTCTTTTTCGACACTGTGTCGGTGACGGGGACCGAGAATATTCTCATGGCCGCGACCCTGGCCAAGGGTAAAACGGTTCTGGAGAACGCTGCGCGTGAGCCTGAGGTAGTGGATCTGGCTGAATGCCTGATCGCCATGGGCGCGCAGATTTCCGGCCACGGTACTGCCACCATCACCATTCACGGTGTGGAGCGCCTGCATGGTGCGCGTTACTCGGTGATGCCTGACCGTATTGAAACCGGTACCTATCTGGTCGCGGCCGCGGCGACGCGCGGCCGTATCAAGGTAAAGGACACCGACGCCTCTATTCTCGAGTCGGTACTGCTCAAACTGGAAGAGGCGGGCGCCCATATCGATACCGGCAAGAACTGGATCGAGCTCGATATGAAAGGTAACCGTCCGCGTGCTATCAACCTGCGTACGGCGCCGTACCCGGCTTTCCCGACCGACATGCAGGCGCAGTTTGTGGCTATGAATACCGTAGCCGAGGGGACCGGTACCGTGATCGAGACCGTGTTTGAAAACCGCTTCATGCATGTGC
>Ga0105357_10000479_pt1 | contig 21057 bp, 23 predicted proteins | sample GOMGulsemesocosm_4_FD_83660 | JGI IMG/M metagenome (GOLD analysis project Ga0105357, IMG submission 83660) | Methane-oxidizing microbial communities from mesocosms in the Gulf of Mexico - GOM15B Gulf of Mexico | ecosystem: Environmental > Aquatic > Marine > Cold seeps | place: USA: Gulf of...
AGAATCAATATCATTTGCATTATTCTTTACACTAAATGAACTTTGTTTGATTTAGGTCAAGATCTAACGCTGATAATTCAGAATAGGTTTTCTGATGGTGAGTGTTCGGGGAAGTTAGTGCATAAATAGGGTGTAGAATTGCTATTACTAAAATGTAAGAAGAGCTATTCATCATGTTGTTGCTGGATCAGTTTTATTTATCGACCTTTCAAGTACATTGGATGATAAATTAACTGTAACGGTACCACTATAATGCCATAGTATTTCAGGTGTTTTGGTTGATTTAATTTCCGACTCATTGTTAATTAGAAAATGTGCTTTAAATGAATTTATATAGAGTCAAGGTCAATTCGATTAGTTACCTCTCTTGATAATGCTTAGCTAATATTTTATTAAAATGCTGAATAAAATCATCTTGCTTTAAAATCTGTGTATGCTGCGCCTGAAATCCATAAATTTTTGTTGCTTCATCTTGCAATGATAAAGAAAGTTGGCTACTCAGCGGCACAACTCCATCACCGTCTTCTCCTGATAAATAAGAAAAAACCAAATGATAAGCCGTATTGCTAGGTACTTGCCAATTATGTACCTTCTTAATGTAATCGCTACCTGTAGCTAAATCGCGCCATGACGCAATGACAATAGGGGATGCCTCTACACCTGACGTTGCGCTTGTCATACCATACAAAGGACTGTTAATTGTCATGTAAAATGAAACATCAAACTCAGTTTTTTGTTCTTGATGCTTCATTAAAAATGAGCGAGACATCAACCCACCCATGCTATGGGCTATCAAATGAATATCGGTAAACTCATGCTTTTCTTTCAACTGATTTAATGAGTTTAATAAATAATTACTAACTAAGTCTAATTGAATGCCACTTGGGTAATAGAGTACCCAAGGCTGGTATTTATCACCATCTATCCCTTGGATTAAGTTCTTAAACTCAGCTGGGTTACCTAAAATTCCATGAACAAAAATGACTGGGATCTTATCTTGCTGATAATCTTGCAGCATTAATAAACCACCACCTAATTTATCTAAAAATGTTAGTGGATACCATAATCCTAGTACAGAATTGTCTTTCACAAAAATATCATCATCTAATGAAACTATTTTTCCTATATTACTTTGAGCCTTAGACAAATTAATTGTTGTTTTATCTTTCCCACTACTTTCTAATGCTTCTCTTATATCGATCAGTTTGTTAATAGAAAAACTTTTGAGAACACTGTGCTCGCCAAAGCCAACTTCTATTATTTTATATAAACTAACATCTTGACTATAAAATGCAGATTTTTCAGTGTGCTCTCGGACACCATTCTTATTTTCATCTATATAAGCACCTACAATGTATCTACCCGGAAATAAATCAAACTGATAGCCATTATTATCATTTAGCAATGTTTGCTTTAACACTTCCACATGCGTTTCATATTGCTTTAATAACACCACATAAATAGGATGTGTACCGTTATTACTCTCAATAGTTCCAGAAATATAAGAAACATTTTCCAATTGTGCGGACTGCTCTTTAATCTCAATAAGAGAGCAAGATGTTAGAATGAAAATATTAGAGGCTAAAATGAAAATATTAGAGGCTAAAATGAAAATTTTTAGAGTAAGTTTCATTAATGACAAAATCCATAAGTACAATTAAGATATTATTAACCATATATTTTTTTATTATATAACTCTATCTATTTACTAAAAAACACTCACTTAAATACCAATATAATAATTTGCAAAAGCCTTTTTATTCCATATAATAATTCAGCTAAGAACATGAAGTTATCAGCTTATTCAAATAAAAATTTTTAAGGATTGAAATGAAAAATCTTGCTTTAGCTGTACTAATATCTTTCCCTCTTCTTTCACTTTCTGCTAACGCAGACAACTCGACAAACAACACCTCTACCCCATCTGAAAAAAATTTGAACATAGGTATTGATCATAATTGGATCCCTGTAGCCGTAGATCTATTACTTGACGTGCGTTCTACAAGCGATTACTCAAATTTTATTAAAGATACTGACGATGAAGGTGAAGTGTTTGCTGTTTCAGCTTCGTTACTTGTAAGTACTATGCTTTAAATCGATTTAAACCAATAATATGGTTTGTAACTAATTACCTAATATTAATAAAAACAAATGAGAAATTCATGAAACAAATAAAATTATTATTTTCTATTATTTTCGCAATAGCTTTAACAGGATGTGTAACTCCTATTCCTTTGGCTGAACAAACACCAAAGCTTGCCTATAAAGCACAGGATAAAGTTGTTATTTCTGTTGTTGATAACAGAAAACGAGTTAAAGAAGGAAAACCTAAAAATTACGTCGGCATGGCTCATGCATCTTTTGGTATACCTGTTGACTGGCATGTTAATCAAGTTCTGGCAACAGAAGACAATGACAAGGATAAAAATTTATCTCAATTTTTAGAGCACAGACTTACCACAGGTTTATCAAATAGTGGTTGGAATGTTGTTGCTGCAAATACTGAGTCTCAGGTAAATGAGAACAATGCAAAAAAAATTATAACTAAGCATGATGCCCAAAAAATGCTTGTTCTCGATATACAGGAATGGTACTTCAGCATCAATTTGAACTGGGTTACTGCGTTCAACTTTGACACTGATGCTACTATTTATGTTTATGAAATAGCAGATGGAAAAACATTAGAAAAAGAAATTTCTGCTCGTGATGTTATTGAAGAAAAAGCAAGCGAATCACCACAAAATAATGTTCTTCGCGCTTATAGAGACCAATTGATCGATATTTTTAACGATGAAGATGTTAAAAAAGCTTTAATAAATTCAAAATAGCTATAAAATCCGCTATAGATAGCACCAATGATTTCAGGAGTGCTATCTATATTTTTTAAAAATCAAGGAAGTATTGATACCTCCAAAAGCAAAATTATTGGTCATAACTAAATCTGTATTCTTTGATAACCCTTTTCCTTGAATATACATTAACTCTCCACAAAGAGGATCAACATTAGCTAGATTAACCGTTGGTGCAAACCAGTTATCCTTCATCATATTAATACTAGCCCACGCTTCAATACTGCCACAAGCACCTAATGTATGACCAAGATAACTTTTCAGAGAACTAATAGGAGTATTCTTACCTAAAGCTTTTTCTGTTGCCTGAGTTTCAGCAATATCACCTTTTATCGTTGCTGTGCCGTGACCATTTACGTAACCAATATCATTAGGCTGAATGCCAGCATCTTTTATTGCCATTTCCATGGCTATTTGCATAGTATCTGCACAAGGTTGTGTTACATGTTGACCATCTGAATTAGTACCATAACCAACTAATTCCGCAATAATAGTGGCTCCTCGTGCTTTAGCTGATTCGTAGTTTTCTAAAATAAAGCTACAAGCCCCCTCACCAATAACTAAACCATCTCGGTTTGCATCATATGGTTTAGGATTGTTTTTCGGATGACTATTTTTTGTACTCGTAGCAAATAAAGTGTCAAAAACGGCTGAGATGGTAACGCACAATTCTTCTGCACCACCTGCAATCATTGCACTTTGCTTGCCATATTTAATCGCTTCATAGGCATAACCCAATGCCTGAGAGCCAGAAGTACAAGCAGAACTCGTGGTATATACTCTGCCTTTAACACCAAAGAATACACCTACATTAACGGCAGTAGTATGTGCCATCATTTTTATATAACTAGTAGAAGTTATTCCATTCATACTTTTTTCGCTTAACAAATTGGCAAAATCGATCACTTGCGGAGTTGATCCCGTAGATGAGCCATAAGCTATTCCCATATCACCGTTAGTTAACAGTTCACTATCTAGCAATTGTGCTTGCTGTAATGCTTGTTCAGTTGCCGCAGTCGCCATCAAAGAAACTCGTCCCATAGAGCGACACTGCTTTCTGCTATAGCGTTTTGGCTTTTCAAAGTCAAGAATAGGAGCGGCTAAACGGGTGTTAAGCTCATCAATACCATCCCACAAGTCATGGTATTGAACAGCGTTCTCACCTTTTTTCAATTTATCTGAAAAGTCTTGCCAGTTATCACCTAAAGCAGTAATCGCTGACATACCAGTAACAACAACACGGTGCATCAGCTTAACCCTCCATCCACACTAATTACTTGTCTGGTGATATAGTTTGCACCCTGTGAAAACAAAAAATTAACCGTTGCCGCGACTTCATAATCATTGCCTGCCCTTCGCATAGGTACTATTTGTTTAATCATATCGTTAGGCATATCTTCAGTCATCTCTGTTTGAATAATACCTGGCGCTACACAGTTTACGGTTATTTTTCTTTTGGCTAATTCTAAGGCTAAGGCTTTCACAGCACCAATTAACCCCGCCTTTGAGGCGCTATAATTTACTTGACCGCGATTGCCTAAAATACCAGAAACCGAAGAAATTGCCACTATACGGCCACCTTTTCGTAACTGGATCATCGGCATAATTAACGGGTGTACCACATGATAGAAGCCATCAAGGTTAGTTTGGATAACTTTATGCCACTGATCATCCGTCATTGCAGGAAATGCATTATCACTATGTACACCCGCATTACAGACCACACCATAATAAGCGCCAAATTTCTCAATATCAGCAGTTAAAACCTGTCTACTTTGCTCACCATTAGCAATATCAAACTGAACAACACGACTGTTACCGCTTTGTTGTTGCAAGTTCACTTGTGCTAAAGTCTCTTCTGCGCTTTTTATATCACTATGACAATGAACGACGATATCAAAGCCACTTTTTGCTAGCTCAATGGCGATGGCTCTACCAATCCCTTTACTTGAGCCTGTTACTAACACTGTGTTATTCATTTATTTTTCCTGTCACTTGCTGACGATTATTCATGCGCTTATTCCTGCAAATAAGCCGCTGAGTTTTCAGGTTGAAAGACGGTAATTTTAGCCTGAGCCAAAATTGTTTCCTCCTGATTTTTTATCACTATTGTACAATCAAAAACAGATAGACCTCCGCTATCTTCTATAAGACCTGTTGCTGTTATTTGTAGCGTTTCACCACAAGGAAAATAAGCAACGTTAGGTTTGTATTTTCGAGTACCCAATAAAAAACCTAACTGGAGTGTTCCACCTGAAGCCAACTCGTTCGCCCCTGCTTTAGCCGCAATGCATTGAGCCATATATTCAATGCCAATATAGCTCGGTATACCATGCTCCTCAGCTTGATAAAATTCACTTTCTTCGTTGATATTTACCAACACACAAGCACTGTTTTCATCGAAAGAAACTAACTTATCTACTAAACGCATAGGTTTTCTATGCTTTATTACTTCTTCAATATTATACATATACCTTAATTAACCTGCTCACGAGTATTAGATAAAATTAAACTAGCATTATTGCCACCAAAAGCATAAGAATTAGACATACAGTGGCGAAGTGTTTGGCTTGGCTGTGAATTTTCTGTAATTAAATATATCTCTTCAAGATTTGCATCAACATCATCTGAAATATTCATTCTTGGATAGTTTTTTTCTTGATTAACGTCACTTAGAAGTAACCAACATAAGCCTGCTTCAATAGCGCCAGCTGCCCCTAAACAATGACCATGCAATTGCTTACTGGCACTGCAAGGTGTCTCTTTATCAAATACTTGAAACACCGCCTTAGCTTCCATAGAGTCATTTTGCACTGTGCCAGTACCATGCAAATTAATATAATTAATGTCTTCTGCTGAGAAACCCGCGCGGTCAAGGGCAACTAACATAGCTTGGGCTGCGCCTTTACCCTCCGGTTGTGGTGCCGAAATATGGTGAGCATCACTGCTTTCACCAAAACCAGAAAGCGCCACATCGTCTACCAATTTACTCATAATAAATAATGCGGCACCTTCACCAATGTTTATGCCGCAACGCGAGGCTTGAAATGGCTGGGTATGTGTTGTCGATATAGATTCTAACGCATTAAAACCGTTAATAGTCATTTTGCATAAGCTATCAACCCCACCCGCAATCACTATATCGGCCAAGCCACTCTCTAACAAACGCTGACCACTAATTAAGGCTTTAGCACTAGAGGTGCAAGCGGTTGAAATACCATAAACACTGGCATTTGCGCCCGCCAACTTAGCAATAAATTCAGCCGTAGCCCCCATCTCTTGCATAGAGTAGTGATAATCTTGATCATGTTCACCAGTCGCTAAATAATGCTGCATTGATTGTTCACCGCTTGCGATTCCAGAAGTACTAGTACCAATAACAACAGCAATATTAATTTCACGGTCTTTTTCTTTACTTAACTTAGACTTTACTTTCGCTAATTTTTCAATAATTTGCTCAAATGCTAATAAAGCTAACTGATTGTTACGGCTGTTTTGGTAGCCTTTATATTGTTTCAACCCTGGTAATTTTGCATGTACCTTGCCAATAACTGTCTCAATGCCAAAGCTATTATCTACTTGCATATAGCGCTGTTCACCCGCTAAAAAGTTAGTCAACACTGTTTTTTTATCTGAGCCTAGCGCACACACTAAACCAAGATCATTTAAATAAATTGTCATCGGCTATTTTTCCACTATCTATTGTTCAATGCGTTGTTCAAGCTCTTTATACGAATCGTGTTCTGCTGACAATTGCCAACGTTCCAATTCTTCTATCACTATTGAATAATGCTGCTTAAGGTTAAGCAAATGGCTGATATTTTCCTGTTGCTTAATTTGATAAATAACCTCATTACCCGAAATAATTTCTCGATGACCTTGGGTTTTGATTGTCATTTTTGATTGCTCTAATCCTTGAGAAATATCGGCTAGCGGCCATAACACTAATTGCAGTTCAGCCAGTATTCTTAATGGTTCAATAGCAATTTTATTATCATAACTCAATGTGCCTAATTTTGTGTGCCAATCAAGGGTGAATAGGGATAAACCTTCAACTGTCATACCTGAAACAAGCAAATGCGATTCCGTCATTTCTACCTGCATTAAAAACTGTTTTTCTTCACCTTGCTGTTTAACTTTAATCTCCTTAACCGTAAACAAGGCCTGTATTCCGGTGTTGATTAAGTTATCAGGTATAGGTTGCAATACATAATCAATATTATCACCGAGCATGACACGATGAATATTAATCGCTCGAGTGGCGCATGCACTAACAATGAACGCGGTACACAGTAGTAAAAGAGTGAGCTTAACTTGTTTGATTTTAGTTAGCACAACATGCTCATTGGCATTATTCATCGACATGACTAATTAGCCGTTTTGCTGCAAACTAACAAGCTATGGCCTAAACCAATATTATCAATGCGTTGTTCTATTTTTAAACCACTACCTTCAACTAACGCAATGAATTTATCCGCCGCATACATACGACTGTTACCGTTAGCAAAACAGGTAAAATAAAGAGAGGTTGCATTTAAGCTAAACGCGGCCGCATCAAATTTTTGTGCATCCCAAAAAGTCTCTAAAATCAGTACTCGTTGCTCGCCCGAAATACCGTCAGCTACATTGGTTAGAATTGTTTGAATTTGGGGCTCTGAGAAACAATCTAAAAATTGACTCATCCAATATACATCAGCATTCTCGGCCAATACTTGTTTTGGATCTAACATGTCACAAGGAAATTGATGAAAGCGGTCACTTAAATTTGCCTGAGCTATATTTTGTTGCGCTTTCGCTAACTGAGGTGGTAAATCCATAATAGTCATTTGTACTTCGCTATCATGCTGTAAACACTTGATGGTGAAACGACCAGTATTGCCGCCAATATCAACAATATGTTTAGGCTTACTGGCAAAAACTAATGGCAATATTTCATCAAAAGCATGATCTGAATAAAAGTGATCAAAGGCAAACCAACTTGCTCTCGTTCTATCAGGCAATTCAGGTAAATGCGGGTATAATGTTTGCCAATCGCCAAACATTTTCAATCCTTCCGGCTTACCCGTTTTAATTGACTCGGTAAGGTTTGCCAAACCTTGATAACCAAAATGCTGGGTGAAATCAAAGTTAACAATCGACATTTCATCATGTAAAAGAAAGAAAGCCACTTTAGTTAAACGATAACGGGGGGAATTTTTTTGCTCGCTTTCGTCATGAGTCACAGAAACTAAACCGCAAGTTAGGGCAAAGTCTAACAAAACACTAACGCCATATTCACTCACTTTCACCGCATCTATTATTTCGCTTAACAACACGCCTTTACGTCTATTTTTATCTATAAACTGTAAAATACCTAACTCTTTCAATGCTACAGTAGCTTGGAAAATATACGGAGAAAAAGCGATATGCTGCGCCATAGATTTAGCTGCCACTGCAGATAGTTCACCTTGTCCAGGTAGTTGAATCATTTAATTCGTCCATTTATAATTTATTTAAATATGTTAAAGGTGTTAGATGGCTTAGCAACCATGCTAAGGAGATACCTATTAATAATGTTAAGCCAAAACTGCTCACTGCGGGTGTGGCACTAAATGACATCACACCAAAGGTCAACGCTGATGAAACTGCTGATAAACTTACCGTATGACTAATCAACTTAGTAACGCCATGGGCTCGAAAAAACACCACATAATCAATTGCCAAAGTGATAATAAGTAAACAAGCAAGCACATTAAAAATATTTAAACTGGCTTGAAATAACTGACTAAATACTAAAGCGAGACCTGCAGATACCGTGGGTACTAACAGCATGATTAAAGCGCTAGTAAAGCCAAAATATAGGCTTAAAATAACTAAAATAACTAAAATTGCCGGTAAAGCAACTTGCAATACATTAGACCTTACTTCGCCTAGCTGCTTTGAAAGTGCAACAGGTAAATTAACATAACTAGCATTGGGAGACTGTGCAACAGACAGATTTTGTAATTCTGATAATGGGGCATTCAATAACAAAGCTGTCCAATATTGATCTGAAACTTTTTGAATATCGACCCCCATATTCTGTGCGATAAATGTTGGTAATAATGCGATTGGCTTTGCTTTAGCTAATGCTGATTCTATGGCATTATCATCTAAATATGGCGTAATATCACGGTAATGATCTGACTGCCAATTCGCTCTGACCAAGGCAATATTTTTTTGTTGCTCTGCTTGGGGAAGTTGCCAATCAGTAATACTTTTTAACACCGCGCCCTGCGTACGTAAATTTTTAGTCAGCTGCTGCGACTCTTGAAGTAGGCTATCTTGACTATTCCCGGTAATAAGCACCATATAAGGGTAAACATTCTCACCCGTTAATTTCGCTACTTTTTGCTCTTCTTGCACTAATAAGCTTGATTTGGTGTTCAAGTTGCCAATGTTATCATCAAAGTTTAATCTTGATATGCTGGTAATAAAAACAAGAATGGCGATAAAAAGGTAAGCAAAGTGCTGTTTTGGTAGCACTGCAAATGAGGTTCCCATATTACTAAATCTAATACTAGGCAATAATAGTAAAGCACTCAAATAAGCACCAACCAAACCAAAACCAACGAAAACAACAACCTGATGTAGTAAATTAATGGGTGTGGTAAAAAACAGACTATAACCGGCAATGGTTGAAACTAAAGCAATGGTTAAAGGCAGAAATACTATACTGCGAATACCCTTGGCCGATTCTTGCGTGTGCTGGCGTAAAACCAAGATATGAAAACCATAATCCACCGCGATCCCCAATATACTGACAGCAAAAACAAATGCCAACAAATGTATTGAATCAAACCATAACATTAGGGCGACAATACCCACTAAAAGCGCACTACCAATTACCGCTAAACACGCGATTAATGGTGTGATAGCCCTAAATGCCAATAAAATTATCAACATGACACCAACAAGAGAAAACAAACCGAATAGGCTTATCTCTGACTGAGCCTGCAAACTTGCAGCGGCTGAGTGTAAAATCATGCCGGTCATTAACACTTCGCTAGCATTATTTTGTTCTGCAGAAGGGTGAGTATAATCGACTTTAATCCTTTGTAGCTCTTGATAAATAGCTACCGAATCTCGAATATTAACATATGCAGGTTTAATGCTTATAAAAACAGGAATATAACTAAAATCATCCCCCTTGAGCATGAGTTCTTGCTGACTAAAATGCCAATGAGTATCACCTTGAGCATTAGTTAATAAACGCTCTTTTAAAAATGTTGCTAAGGTTAAGGTCACATCTTTTTCTAATGACTGACTAACAATAGGATCTGCCCATTGATTTAGCAGAGAAAAATAATCATCGGTAATTGTTTGCGTTTGATTGTTTTTTAATGCTGTGCGAAGTGTTTCTTTTTGGCTATTTGCTAAATAGCTAAATGGCGATGAGCCATAATAGGCGACTAATTGTTGTAATTGTTTTGAATTAAGTGGATTGCTATAAATGCTTGCTAACCAAGACTTATCTTGCAAACGCGCCCTTATTTCGCTAGCCATAGTCGCCGCTTGCTCAAGGTTTGTATGACCAACAAGCAATAATAATTTGTTTTGATAATTTTGCCCTAAGGCAATTGCAGCCTGATGTTCTGGTAAGTTAATCTCTAATGCAGCCAATAAACCTGCATTATATTGCTGCTCTGTTGTGTTCAACTTCATCAATAAAATAACACTACTAGTCACCACCATTAACAGCCATAAGGCTATATATGATTTATTGCTTAAACTATTTAAAAGCGAAGTAAGTCCCTTGATAAAACTCTTAATCAAAATAGGCCAACTCCCTCGGACTTACTTTTGCTGACGATAACTGTAATAGAATCTCGGTATTATTACCTTTTTCTTCAATTAGCTCTATTTTATTAGGGATCTTTGTACCTACATTTACTTCACTCATGCAAAGATTGACTTGCTTAAATAAGCTACGCATGGTGTCACTTATTGGAGTTAGTGCTAAGCATATTACTTGAACACCTCCTTCACTTTGAAGTACTTCTGTAGTAAAAAATTTTGCCAGTTTTTGCTCATTGGCAGAAAATAACGCTAAAAAAAAGTCATTATCGAGCTGTGCTTCTTTTTGCAATGCGCCTTGTTCATCAATTTTATAAACACCGTCATGAGCAAATAACTTTAACGAATCAACTGGCTTTTTTGTATGCCACAGCAGACCTTTATTAGGAAAATACACAAAGCTTCCTTCAGATTTAAAAGGACGTTTTAACGGTTTAATGTTTTTACTTTGTGAAAAAGTGCCCTTCAAAGGTTGTAAGCTAGTCGCTTGTTGCTCAGCAGTGAACACTTCAGTCGCACCAGTTACTAACGACCAGCAAAATAAGCTGAAAACTAAAACAAAGGACAAAACAAATAATAAAATTTGTTGCACACTCACTGCTTTCATACTCGTTTCTTTCATATTTACTTCTCTCGCAACGCAGCTAAACAAGGTTGTAATTTTTCCACTAAAATTGCTGGCGACTCTAATTGCAGTTCATTAGATTCTATGGAAACGGCTGCTTGTACGGTATAGCCTTTAGTTAATTTAGCACCCGTTTTTTTATCGGTAATAAGATAGCTAATTTTAATTCTGTGCTCATACTCTACTAAGGATGCAGACACATTGATTACTTGGGTGAACTTTGCTGAGCCAACGTATTTCAAACGCATATCAACAATAGGCCACATATAACCTGAAGCCACCATATCGGTGTAGTCATAATTAAATAACCGCAACAACTGGCAACGAGCCACCTCAAAATATCGAGGATAATTACCATGCCAAACAACATTCATCGGATCACAGTCATGAAATGGAATTTCAATATCAACTGAAGTAGTTAAGTGCTGTTGCTTAGCTGAGGTTGAATTACTCATAAAGAGACCATCGTTGTTCTTGTATATGTGCCACTGTAGCTCTTAAAACACCTTCAAGCGGCCGGTCTTCAGTGACTAGTTCAAAAAATTCACCAATATCCGTTAACATTGATGAAACTGGTACAGATAGCGTATCACGCTTTAATTCATTTTGTTGAATACGTAAAGTAACCGCTTGATAGCTAGCCAAAAGTGTTGCTGCGACAACTTGCTCTGTTAATTGTAAAACTCGTAAACAATCCCGTGCTGCAATAGTGCCCATACTCACTTTATCTTGATTATGACATTCAGTAGAACGAGAAAATACACTTGCAGGCATAGTGAGTTTTAACGCTTCAGCTGTCCAAGCCGATGCGCCTATTTGAACTGCTTTAAAGCCATGATTAATAGCAATACGATCTGGCGTGGCAGCCGATAAATTGGCAGGCAAGCCGTTGTTGTATTTTACATCAACCAGACTTGCCATTTGCCTGTCAAGTAAGTCAGAGATATTAGCTACTGCCGTTTTCATGCTGTCCATTGCCATGCCAATATGACCACCGTAAAAGTGACCACCGTGCAGCACATGTTCGCCAATGCCGTCAATGATGGGATTATCATTTGCACTATTCAGTTCATTTTCAATAAACTGTCTAAGCCAAGGCAGTGAATCAGCAAGAACGCCAATAACATGAGGCGCACAGCGTATTGAATATCGGTCTTGCAAACGATGCGAGTTTCTAGGGTGATGGTGATGATTTAAATCGTGTTGGATCCAAGAGGCAACATCGGCTTGACCTGGATGCGGTTTTACAGAGAATAAAATATCATCAAAATGATTGCTATTACCTTTTAAAGCCAAACTACTCAATGCGGTAATTCGCGCACTTAATTTAGTTAAATAAGCCGCTCTATCATAAGCTTGGCATGCCAAAGCTGTCATTACCGCCGTGCCATTCATTATCGCCAACCCCTCTTTAGGGCGTAAGGTAATAGGATTAAGCTTCTCGTTCGCTAGTGCTACTTTTACAGCGACTTTTTTACCTTGATAATACACATCGCGCTCACCACAAAGTGCGGCAGCAACATAAGAAAGCGGTGTTAAATCGCCACTAGCACCGACAGAGCCTTCTTCGGGAATAACAGGAATGATATTGTTATTCAAAAATGCTGTAATTTGCTTTAATAATGCCCAACTAACCCCTGAATAACCGCGACTCAACGAAGCTAATCGGGTCGCCAAAATTGCTCGCCCTTGCTCAGGCGTAAAATAATCACCTAAACCACAGCCATGAAAACGCGTTAAGTGTAGCGGTAATTCGTTAGCTAATTCAGCAGGAATTTCCACCGTACATGATTCGCCATAACCAGTGGTTACACCATAAATTACGCCATCTTCTTTTAATAATGCATCTAAAAAAGCAATACCGGCATCAACTTTTTGAGTAAACTCATGATCATTAGAAAGCGCCACTTGTTTTTCATTTTTAGCAATGGCAACTATATCTTCAATAGTTAATGCTGCGGCCCCAAAGATAGTGGTGGCATTTTTTTCTAACATTTCTACTTCCTACTTGTTACTTGTTACTGCTATTAGCTGTCGTGGCTATATTTTCTAGGCTAATGCTTTATCTATTAATATTGTCTTGTTGCCAAAAATCAAAAAAATTAAACCATTGCAGCGGATATTGTGCGCAATATTTTTCTAAGGTTATAGCGTATTTATTTACTAATTTGGTTAATTCTATTTGACGAGTTTTTCTAGTCCAGTGAACACCAGAAGATAGTTCTTCAAAAATCAAATTATAGGCTTGCTTGCTTGATGAGTTATTCTTTAAGCAAAACATCATTAAAATGGGACATTGCAAAATACCCGCAAGAATAAAAGGCCCTTGCGAAAAGGCTGCTTGTTCGCCTAAAAAATCACTGTAAATAACCCGACCAGCAACTGTGGTAGAGGTTCTATCACCCGCAATAACCACATATTCACCTTGATCTATTTTATCTTGTAACATAATAGCAAGATCTGGTCCCATGTCAGTGACTTCAATTAAATTAACTTTTGCCTCGCCATTTAAACTATTAATAAAATTATTAAATTTTTGTGCATGTTCAGTGAATACCAGAACATTAAAGCAAGCGCGAGTATTTTCATTGGCAAGGGCTCGACATATTTCTAAATTACCTAAATGCGAGCCGATAATTAATGCGCCCTTGTTTGCCAAAAGTAAAGGTTCGAAAACAGAATAATTAACATGATTAATTGAAGTCATCGTTATTTTACCTAACCAAACATCAACTTTATCTAAAGCAGCAATACCCATCGATATAAAATGCCTAAAGCTCATCCAAACACTGGGTTTTTGAGGTAAATAACCTGCTTGATGCATTTTATTAAGATATTTTTGTGACGCTATTCGACTTGTTTTACCACTGACAAAAAAGTAAAAAATCACCGGATATAAAATCACAACCGCAAGATAGCGCCCGCCATATTTATAGAACATAAATATTGTTTTTAAGCCCAATATTGAGCCGCGTTCACGCATCAATGACCAATGATTAGTTGTCATCATTAGAGATACCATGATTTTCTGTTTTGTCAGTAGGAATTTTTTTCGTCTTAAATAATCTACGCCCGAGTAAATAAGGCAAACGCACTAACATGCCCAGAACTAAGCGGGTATGGAGCCAACTAATAAGTACATTATCATGCAAGGCTCGAAAATGAGATTGGCCATCTTCGGGATAATCAACTTTAGTTGGAATAAACTTAATATCGATGTTGCGCCAAAAGAGTCTCACCATAATTTCAATATCAAAATCCATGCGCTTGCCTAAACTTACCTGTTTAATTAACTGACAAGTTTCCGCTAATGGATAAACACGAAAACCACACATGGTATCTTTTATTTGTAGCGAAAGCGTTTCAATGTGCACCCAAAAGTGAGTGATAGAACGCCCCCATAATCGTCCTTTGGGAATGCTATTATCATAGACAGGTTGTCCGCTGATCAAAGCGCTAGGGTATTTAACCGATAAATCAAGCAATGAGCTAATGTCATTGAGATCATGCTGACCATCAGAATCTACCTGTAATGCGTGGCTACAACCTAATTTTTGAGCCTTTAATAAACCCGTGATGACAGCACCGCCCTTCCCCTGATTTTCATGGTGGATAACTAAATAAATATCATCATTAACATCGCTAATTTGTTGTAGCACCTTAGTGTGCACTTCTGCACTTGCATCATCTACAATAATAACCGCTAAACCTTTTGCCAATAAGGCACTACTGATTTGTGCCAATTTAGCACTGTGATTAAAGCTAGGAATTACTGCACAAATAGTTTTGCGAGTGTTCATTATACCAATTCCACTCGCGCCGAAGAAAACTTGTCGCCACCTAAATGAAAGCAAAAGGTAAATTTTTTCGGTGATTTTTTAACAATTTCGAGCTGTACTTTCATTTCAGGCAAGAGCAGTTTTTGAAACTTCAACACGCTAACATCGAGAACATTACCTTGCATAGATAAATATTCTCGCGCATAAGTAATAGCCCAATCTAATTGCACCACGCCTGGCACAACAGCAACATCATCAAAGTGCCCTTTAAAACACCTTAGCTCGGCATTTATTGTCAGGCTCAACAGTACGGTATCAGTGTGTCGCTCTATCTCGACAATACTAGGGAGTATCCTTTCCACATTGTTATTCATTAAATTCATTGCTCTATTTAAAAAGATTTACTAGCTCTGTTTTCACTAACTTTCCTTGGCTATTAAAGGGAAGTTGCTCTACAAAACGCCATTTTCTCGGTAATAATGAAGCCTCAAACACTGACTGTAAGGCTTTTTTGCATTCACTGACTAGGTGTTTTTTTTGCGTTGCATCATCAGGTACTACGTAATATTTTTCTAATTCTATCACAGCAACTAGCATGGCTTTACTCTTTGGCGTATCTAAAACAAAACAATGGCAAGCGCTCACTTTGGCCAAAAGGGTTAATTCAACTTCCATCTCATCAAGAGATAACCTTTTTTCATGTAACTTAATGATGCGATCAACACGACCCAACAAACTAAAAAAGCGGCCACTAAGCTCTATTCTATCATCGGTTTTATAGGTTTCATCTTTAGCCAAGAAATTAGATTTTAACAATAAGGTTTTATCTTGGGCTAATGTTACCTGATGATCTGGAAACAGTTGCCATTGGGTATTTTGGGTTTGTTGTCGCCAACCAATACCACCGGTTTCAGTGCTGCCATAAATTTCAGTAATAACTTGCTGGTTAGACTCTAAAAAGTCATTTGCAACGTTAGCGCTTAAAGCACCGCCTGAGCAAAATACTTCTTTAATACTCGCTAGCGCTTGAACTGAAAATTGCTTACTGGTACGCGCTAAATAACTTGGACTCGAAACAAAAGTGATATTATTGAAAATTTGGCAATAATGCTCAACTTGTTCAGGGTACTCAATGGTTTCACAAATAATCTGCTTGTTAGTAAACACTGGCCAAATTAGTTTAAACAATAAGCCATAGATGTGTTTGTGGGTAACAGTAGATAAAACACAGTTGCTCTCATGAGGAAACAACGTCTGCAAACACTCTATTTCATTGGCTAGCTGATACCAATATTTTTTAATTGCTTTTGACTCACCCGTAGAACCAGAAGTAAACAAAGTAATACAAGCGTTGGCATTAATAGTTAAGGTATCGAGAGCTGCAATTGGCGCTTCACTATTTAGGCTAAAATCTTGATTTCGGAAAAAGTGTGGTATCAGCTGCTCTTGCTGATTGCTTACTGGGTTCATACTGCCAATACTAATGTCAGCAAATTTTGCCGTTTGATTAAAGCGTTCAGACTGATTGTTCTGCGCTAAAACAATATTTTTATTAGCTAATAATAAGGCAAAAAAGTATTGGCTGTATTGATAAAAATCATCTTGGTATAACAACCAGTTGCGCTCACTATGGCCATTGATTTCTTGTGCAAGTGCAAGGCATTCTTTTGCCCATTGTTGGCCTGAAATCTTTTGCTCGCCACAAATAAATATACTTTGGCTATTTAGAGGAAAAGTGTAAGCATCAATTGTCATTGAGTTTTTGAATCCTTAATCTCACCAGATACTCACCTGCAAATAGTAATGCCATCAAAATATAAGCTATTAAGCCGTTATAAAGAGTCCAAGTTTGTAAACTGGTAAATAATGCTGTGTAGCTTGCAACCACGCCATTGATAATGAAAAACCCTAACCATACTTTAGTGACCTTGCGCGTGTACAACACAGCATGAAAAGGTAAATCTGCCCGAGATAACCGAGCAAGGCGTTCAATTACGGGTGGGGGATTAATTAATGAATATGAGAAAATTAAGGCTAAAGCACTATTGATAATAACGGGATAAAACAATAAGCCAATATCAGCATCAAAAATAAAACTAAATAGTAAAAAAAATAATACGACTACTGAAATTATTTTTATCGCTAAAGGTCCTAGTATTTTATTAGCTTTATTTGAGTTGATGCTATTTTTTTTAAATACAACTAAACGCACTAAAAACAGTAATAACAAAATAAAACTAACAAATCGTACCGAAAATTCAGCTAAACCATAAAACACAACAAATGGATATAATAGAGTTACTAAGGTAAGAATTATTTTCATCACGAGTTACCAACATAGCCTTGGGTTTATTTTAAACGCTAGGCTGGTAAAGTAAGCTCAGCTAAAGCTTCAACAATATCGGAAACAGTACGCACTTGCTTAAAGGATTCGGGGGCAATTTTTTTACCTGTGATATCACGTAACCGAACGACCAAATCTACTGCATCAATACTGTCTAAATCTAGTTCGCCATACAGTTCAGCCTCTAAGCTAATATCTTCGGTGGGTATTTCAAATTCTTCAACCAGTAGTTCGGTTAACATTGATAATATTTCTTCTTTACTTTGCATGGTGTTCTCAGTACTAATTTTGTTCAATAAATTGAACTAGGTTATTAATAGAATAAAAGTGTTCTTTAGTTTTCTCTGAATTAGCTTCGATTTTCACATCAAAAGTTTTCTTAATAGCTAAACCTAATTCCAAGGCATCAATAGAATCTAAACCTAAGCCTTCACCGAATAACGGCTCATCATCAACAATATCACTCGGTGATATATCCTCTAAATCGAGTGTTTCAATAATCAATGATTTTAAAATTGTCCTAGTATCAGCCATTTAATTTTAATTCCTTACAAAAATACTGCTGTGTTTCACGAGTAAGTTCGCGAACTGCTAATGATGTGTTCGCATGGTTAAAGTACTTGCTGTTATCAATTGGCGCTTGTGCGCTCAAAGTAATAACCACCTTTTTATCGGGCACATCATACCACGATTCTTTTTTAGTTAATGTACTTGGCATCACAGAAATGAGTATTGGTTGATAATTGGCTTGACAACGAATGGCAATATTGGCGGCACCTCGTTTAAAAACTAACGACTGCCCATCAACGCTACGTGTTCCTTCTGGGAAAACAACAATATTACAACCCGATGATAAGCTTTTTTTACAATCAATAAAAAGCTGTTCTGGGTTATCATTATCGATGTAGCCAACCCGCTTTACTACGCCCCGTAAAAAAGGATTCTTAAACAAAGTAGACTTTACTACACAATCGGCATTGGGCAAGTAAGCAATAATTAAAATCACATCAATGAGTGATGGGTGATTAGCAATAACCACTTGTTCTCGCATATTACTAAGTTGTTCAAAACTTTCTAATTTTATACTCAATATACCAAAGAATTTCATCATGAGAACAAATATAGAAAAAGCTTTATGTATGGTATATCGCGCTATTTTCTTACGTCTTGCTATATCTTTTATCAATAAGGTTTGAAGAGGGAAAATTATCGATGAAATAAAGAGAGCACCTAGGCCAAAACTAACGAAACAAAGTCCGGTCGCAAACAGTCTCCAGTAATAATTCACTTTTTGCATTAATTAAAATCCAAGGATAGCGAATAGTTTCGGCTATGTATTAATTCATTGTTCTGTAAATAGAAATTTCGAATAAAGTGTAAACTCAAGTCTGATAATGACTTTTCTTCGCTGCTAACTTTGTGATTATCTAAAGCAAGGTGAATCGCAGCTAAACTATCGTTATCATTTTCACTAGAAAGGACCATGGTAATGCACCGTGAAGGTTTACACTCTTCAAATTGTCGATACTCTTGTGGTACATCAAAATCACAATACGTATAAATAACTGAGGTATTTCCTTGCTGAGAGCCTTTTTGAGAGTCTGGCTGACTTTGCATTGAAGCTTCTATTAACCCTTCCATAAAGGTGTTCTTACCAGCACTGATAGTGGTGGTAGGAGCTGTATTATCTGTTGCTATACTAAATAACCCTGTTGTCGCATTATGCACAGACAAAGCGAACTGAGTTGGTGATAAATCTTCACCTAAGGCGGCATCTTTAATCAAAGTGACTGTCTTGGCTAAATCACCATGCTGTGATGCAAAAATTAATGGCAAGTTCTGAGTGAGTACTTGAGGAATATCCAAACAATTCAATACCACCTTACTAAATGGACTCAACCTTCTTAATTGCCCCTTAGGATAATACTGAGGTTTAGGTGGGATAAACTCTTTTGGCAGGCTTAAATTATTATTTGCCCATAATGTTAGCTTAGTTGTATCATCTATTCCCTGTAGCCACACATTAATACTATTTAGATAAACTTTCATTGTTATTGCTTACAACTTTTAAGCTAATAGACTTGCTATTCTTTGTCTTTCCATTTCCTTACGGTCTATTTTAACAAATTACTATTTATTCTACAAACCCAGTTTTAACGCTATGAGATACATTTATACACTTTCACAGTTGTAAAATATTGCGCCTCAAAAGAGAATACTGGCGTTGATATACAAACCATAACCAATAGAGATGTTAAACCACTCGTTAATGGATTCTTTTGTAATGAAGATGAAAGGCTAATTCACAAAAGTGCTATCTCCACTAAATATTTTCATCAATTATGGTCAAAAAAAAGAGGCGGTTACTATATGAGTAAACACCTCTACTTTTTTGCGTTATTGGCTTGCTGAACTAAATAGTAATCATCATTTAAGCAGCATTGTCCATGGTTGCTTTATCGCTATCGTTGCTGCCGATAATACCGGTTAACCTTTATAACCTTCTTCAACTAACCCTGTTTGAATTAATCGATCTATATAGATAATCCAGTTATTGTAGTTTTTATGAGTAACGCTATTTAGATATTTGATTATGGCATCCAATCTAGATTATTGTCGCTTAACACTTTGAAGCGTATTTGTGAGTTGTTAGATTCAATAACTTCAATTTTTACAGATTTAAAGCTAATTATTTTAGAGTTGTTTAAATTATAAGTCAGATTTTGAAAAAATGAACTTCTGGCAAAATCATCTACATACTCTCTATATACAATGTTTAAATTATTTTCTTCAATACCTGTATAAATAAGTTCAAAGCGAAAACTCCCCTTGCTTTCTTTTGGCTCTACAACCTTAGAGAATAATTTTCTTGACTCGGTAGGAATATTAATAGGGTGCCTTTCTAAAGAACCTTTTCTATCTAGCCTTAATACTGGGTTTGTAGGTACTGTTCCGTCCTCCTTAACTATAATGCCAATTACTCCTCTATAAAATGCTGAAGACGTTAAAATATAATCCCCATCCTCTCCATCATATAAAAATTTTGTTACCCATCGATGGTTAAAAGAGTCTGAATTACTATCATACTTTGAAATTGATCTATTTTTCCAAAGCGTTGTATCAGGAATAATAGGCTTGTAATGAGTAAGCATAATCCCTTTATCAGCTCTAATCATTATACTACCAACAGATACGCTATATTCTTGGTCTAATGTGTAATTTGTCGTCGGTTTATAATTATAAAGTGAATAAGGATAGTCCTTCCAAGGTCCTTTAAAAGTTCCACATGCTGCTAAAATAAAAACAGAAAGTAAAACAAATAATATTTTTTTCATGTGATTCCTTGCTTGTTAAAACATTGTTAAATTACCAAATGGATTATAAACTTTTTTACAATTTAAGTACTAGTTATTTAACAAAAGGAACCCTATATCCAAGCTGCTTCAGAATGAGAGTTTCAGAAAGCCTAAGTGAATCATGCTCAAGGCTAGCCTCAAGTTGGTTTGGGTATATTACCTAAAGCTATCATTAATCCCTGATAACACACGGTTACCAGGACAAAGCGCATCTTGATTTAATTTATTTAAAGGCGTGTCATTGGTATTGTTGATTTCATGAAAGTCACTAGCCGTTGGCTCTAAATAG
>Ga0105357_10000480_pt1 | contig 21053 bp, 29 predicted proteins | sample GOMGulsemesocosm_4_FD_83660 | JGI IMG/M metagenome (GOLD analysis project Ga0105357, IMG submission 83660) | Methane-oxidizing microbial communities from mesocosms in the Gulf of Mexico - GOM15B Gulf of Mexico | ecosystem: Environmental > Aquatic > Marine > Cold seeps | place: USA: Gulf of...
AGAGATTGTTGTAACGGATATTCAAATACCCTTCTGGTCAATGGTTGTTCTGATGGTGAAGCTCGCTATTGCGTCTATCCCTGCTCTATTCATATTATCGATATTCGGCATGTTGGCAGCTGGATTTTTTGGTATGTTTTTTGGCGGCATGGGGCGGTTTTAATAATGACTTATTTATCCCTTAAACTAGGAAAGGCACCAGAAACTGTTACTGAGGCAGTCGATAGATTGTTGCTTGTCTTAAGTGATGATCAAAAAGCTGAAATAGCAGCCATGAAAGAAGATGATCTAATTGATCTGCACTTTGGCTTAGGTATGGAAATTAGGAATGCATTTGGGCTGCATGATTTGGGTGGTAAGTTGATTGCTGATTGTGGAACACGTCATCCTGATGATGGGGCTTGGGTGATTGTTAAGAAATTATGGGAAAATTGAAGAAAAAGGAACAAAGGTAAAGGATCATGATAACTCCAATATTTGAACAACTTCTTTCCGCCTATTGGTGGGTAATCCCTGTCCTACTGACACTTAGTTTTCTAAAAACACCTTTTATGAAGGGCGTATTTGGGGAACTGCAAGTAAATTTAGCGGCTAAATTCTTACTGGATAAGAGCAAGTACACCTTGTTTAAGAATGTCACACTTCCAACTGAAGACGGCAGCACCCAAATAGATCATATTATTGTTTCCAGGTACGGCATATTTGTCATTGAAACCAAGAATATGAAAGGCTGGATTTTTGGTAGTGAAAATCAGAAAACCTGGACTCAGAAAATTTACAGGCATACTTCTAAATTCCAGAATCCGCTACACCAAAACTATAAACATACCCAAACATTACAAGCTGCTCTAAATATTGAGCCAAGTAAAATATTTTCTATAGTAGTCTTTGTCGGTGATAGCACTTTTAAAACTGCTATGCCAGAAAATGTGGTTTATGCTGGTGGCTATATTCGATATATCAAAAACAAAACACAGGCGGTACTTACTGAATCTGAGGTAAAAGATATTTGCGCCAATATTTCTACGGGTAGATTAAAGCCATCACTTAAAACACATAGGGATCATGTTAAGCATGTCAAAACGATAGTTACTGAAAAGCAACGACCAATTGAAATTAAACCTGTAGGTGAAAATACTGTTAATTCTTGTCCTAAGTGTGGCGAATCAATGGTATTGAGAACTGCTAGTCGTGGAGATAATCAGGGTAAGCAGTTTTGGGGTTGTAGTGGGTATCCAAAGTGTCGGACTGTTAAACAATTATCATAATATATATTAACTTTAATTAAACTGAGCTCTAAATGAAAAAATTAGGATTATTATTAGCTATATTTATTTTATCTGCATGTACTGCTAAATATGATGTTATTAGGCATGATGACAAGCAACTATCAATAAACGATAGTTATTACATATCAAACCCCAAAGATGGAAAATACGACGGGGAGAATTATGTTAATTCAGGTGAAATGACGAGAGATGCATTATTCAATGAATTATCTATTTTGGGTATTAACGCTGAAAAGGAAGATGAAACATTGAGTAAAAATGATTCACTTCTTAGTGCCAAACAAAAAGGGTACGATATTCTAATTTACCCAACAATTTTACATTGGGAAGACAGAGCAACTGAATGGAGTGGTTTACGTGATAGAGCTAAAATTAAGTTAGAACTTATTGACACTAATACAGAGGCTACCGTTGATAACACAAATTTTGATTTAGTTGGAACTTGGTGGACGTTTGGTGGTCTTCATCCTCAAGATATGGTTGATGAGGCGGTGAAAGAGTATTTCCAAAAGATATTTAATTTAGATAAGTAGGAATATTATCTATACTATCCGCAATTGTTCCCTCCGCTCAAAAGCATACGTCCCTGTACGCTTTTGAACTGTCGGTCACAAATGCTAATCTTCAGTTGCTCTTTAAAGTTTATCGCGCTTTTCTTGCAGTCTTGCGTTATATTTTCAGTCCGTGCGTTTACGTCCCTGATAAAAACGGAAAGCATCCCTGCTATCCTTGCGTTATAGATACTTGGCTTTTGTTTTCAGTCTATCGGGTATGAATGTTGGCGGCCTATCAAGGCTACTATCATCTTCTAACTTTTGATATAGCTTTAATCTTCTACCCCAATTTTGTATGCCTGAGGCATAAGTATTTGAAGTCCGCCACCTCCCCCGCCCACCAGAGCCCACAAGCTTACTAGGCTTAACTACCCTCCCCTATTATCAAGCTTACTTACCCTTGTTTAGCGCTCTTTATTTTTGGCTCTGGCGTTCGTATGTCGGGCGTATTAATTTGATACTGTTTTAGTGTTAAATTAGTGTTTTATTGGTATGATATTAAGATCAAATAAATACTAAAATTACACTATGCATTTACTATCTGATAAAGAGCTTTACGCAGCTATAACATACGCGCGCAACCTCAATGAAACCGATGGACAAGCTATTGTTACAAACTTTCATCTTGAGCAGCCTGCCTTAGCGGAAACGATCTTCAATATGTTTCCTTTGGTTATTGCTGAGAAAAATCAGGATATGGCCAATTTCTATTTGGAGTTATGCTTTGATGCAGTATGTGTTTATCAGCATGCTTTTGGTTCGGCGGCACCGCAAACAGAAGATTGGTTAATTACTCAAATGAGCAACTTAGAAACTGACTTTTTGGCTTTAAGTAAAGATAAAACTAACGTTCCTAAAAAGAGTGCGGTGCAAACAAAGTTTGCTAACATATTGAAAGGGTCGATTGATGATTACGGTTCTGAAAATTCTACGCGAATACCCTTTATAGCAATGACCCAAAGCATGATGTTGGCAACATTGAATCTACTCGAAAGTCTGTATAAAAATGAGGCTCAAACAGTACACTAGAATTACACTAAATTAATACTAAATTAACACTAATTAACCACTAAAACAGTATCATGATTATACTAATTGGAAGTCAAAAGGGCGGTTGTGGAAAATCAACCACTGCAGTCAATATCTGCGCTATATTAGCAGGCCAAGGGCATGATGTAGTCCTGGTTGATGCTGATAGGCAATGCACAAGTGCTAATTGGGCAATGGATAGAGCTGAAAATAAAGATTTGCCGAAAGTTCACTGCATTCAAAAATACGATAATATCCGTGACACTCTAATTGATTTAGATACTCGCTATGAATATGTCATTGTCGATGCCGCTGGTCGTGATAGCAGAGAACTAAGAACTGGCATGACAGCAGCACATATTTTAGTTGTGCCATTCAGACCATCACAGCCTGACTTAGATACATTACCTAATATGCAAGAAATCATTATTCAGGCAAAAGACCTTAATCCTGATCTGGTAGTTTTTGGCTTAATCACAATGGCTCCAACTAACCCGATTGTCCATGAAGAAAAAGATACTCGTGAATGCCTAGCTGATTATCCAGAAATAAAATTACTGGATACTATGTCTTGTGATCGCAAATGTTACCGCGATGCAATGAGTGATGGTTTAGGTGTAGTTGAAATGAATAATCCAAAAGCTAAAGCTGAAATTAAGAATATATTAGAGGAAATTCTTTAATGGTTAAACGTAGAGAGCCACAAGCAAGTCATTTAAGCGCCGCTAAAGCAGAGCCAACAGCAGAACAAATTGAAGCGTTTGCCGCCGGTGTTGATGGCGGTAATGTAGAGTCAAAAGAAAAGGTTTTAGATCAAAATGCGCCTCGTAAGTTTAAGACAATGAGCTTACCGTTTAATGAATACGAATATGAACAGCTGTTAAAAGGTATTAACTTAAGCGGCAGAAGTAAGCTTAATTTTGTGCGCTATGCGATGTTGAAACTGGCAAAAGAGCTGCAAGATGAAGCCAAAAATTAACACTGTTTTAATGCTAATTTAATACTAAATCAGTATTTTTTTAACACCAAAATAGTGTATTTTAGGTGCTTATTTGAATTACGTAAGTCTTTAATGGCTTTTCTATTGCTGCCTGTTCTTTCTCTAGCAGGTAATGATATGCCTATTCTTGAACAATTAAAGCCAAACTCAATCACTATCATTGGTGAAATTCATCAACACCCTGAATCAATCAAGCTATTCCAGGAACTAATAAACGGTTACCTAAAAAATAACGCATGCCTTACTGTTGCTTTAGAAATTAACAGCAATCAACAAGAAATTATTGATAAAATTAAGCAGGGCAGGGCGGTTGTATCGGATATTAAAATATCCTCTATTATTGATCATGCTGCGCTGCGTAATATGATTACTGATTTAATAAATCAGCAGCGCAAAGGTGACTGTTTGAATATCATAGCGATTGATGCCGGTGATGATGCGGGAATGAGGCGTGATGAATGGATGGCGTTAAAATTAGCTGAACAAATAGGGAATACGCCGGTATTGGCTTTATTAGGCGGATTACATGCCTTGAAAAAAGTTAAGTGGGATTTATCTATGGCCAAGGGATTACCTTTTGTTGCTGAGATTTTAAATAGGCAGGGTTATCATGTTAATTCATATACTCAACATTTTCCTGATGCTGATTGTAGCAATGACAAACCATTACGGTACCGGTTTATTTCAGGTGAGACTAAAGAAGCTTTGGCTGCACTGAATAGCTCATTTTTTTCTTTTCTGAATGCTTTTGAGCCTGATTCTGAGATTGGGGTTGTTGATGGGGTTATTCTTTGGGAGTGCTCTGGGTCTGAAGTCCATCGGTACGAAAAGTAAAGCTAGTCTCTAAGTTAATTCTTTTGTATAAATAATATTGTTCATTTCATTAGTGCATTGCTCAACTTCATACTGAAATTTAAGTTTAGTGGCTAGCTAAGGAGGCGCACCTTATGTATCAGTGAGCTTCATTCGTTTATACCTGAAATTAAGTTGCGTTCGATAAGCATCTGAGAGGTGCGCTTAGTTTTTTTGATTTTTATATTCAATTGAATGGCTCGGCTATCGCCCAGCACTTTTTATTCTCATTCCTTCCCTGGTACAAAGCGGTAAGCGTCCATGCTAACCGCTCGTATGGATAATTGCGTTTTGTTCTCAATTTTGAGTGCTGTTATTCATGCTTTCCCTGCAATACACAATCCCAATGACTGGTTAGGCTATCGCCAAACACTATTTTGATTACTGCTCATCCATGAGAACTAGCGGACAGCATCCCTGCTATCCGATTCTCAGTCTTGCGTTATATCTACGGTCTTTTGTGATGTGAAACGTTAAAAATAAAGATTGTTGTGGCTACGCAGGTGTTTAAATCTCACCTCCGCTTATGGCTCAATCATTAGCATTTTGCCGAATCGATAAAAGCTTGAGCTGTATTCACTAAAATGGTTCTTTGTTCTCGCGGTAGAGTTTGAAAGATACGGGCAAAGGATATTGCTTCTTCTGTTAAACCATCTATTGCGCCTGTGGCATTATCTGCTTCCGGTACTTCTCCCCATAGTTCAGGGTGTAAATCACTAAGCCAACCGACAGGTTTATTAAAAGCTTCTTCAAATTGCAGCGCAATTTTATTGCCAATATTTTTAACCGGTGTTTCAGCGAGCAAGTGGCTTATTTGAGGTTGAGCTTTGCCAAGTTTTTCAGCAACTGCACCAATCCCACCAGCTAATTCAGCTAGATACTGTGCATTTTTGTATCTGATTTGAGAAATATTCATCTTTTTATAATATCAGGTTTTTACCTTTTTGATAATATAAAAAGATAATGTGTAGGTATTCAGCATAACCTTAATTTAAACACCGCAGTCGCATAGCTTAGCTCAGTTTAAACGACGTCCCTGTCGTTAGCGCGCTACCCGTGCGCGTCCATGCGCCCGCCGCCGCGAAACATCAGTGTATTTATAAGCTCCATGGGCGGCGGTTTGCGCGCAAAAAGACGCGCGCAAAGGTAGCGCGCTGGGATTATTGAAAACACCTATCTTATACCTCATTTCAAACGAATATAAAAAGAAGTAATTATATAAGTGATTGATTCAAAAGGTAATTTATTGATTTTTTGCTTGATTTTATATTACCTTTTTGGTAATATATAGGTGTGGCCGGTTGTCCTGTTTTCTTTCTTGTCCTATTTTAGGGGGTTTTATGTCTGGTTTCGTTGCTGTTCGTTCATCGTCTCGCATGGGTTCTGTTGTTGCTCGTCCTTTGTCGTCTGGCTGGGTTTGGGCTTCGCGTCCGCTTCCAGCCGGCGGTCGTGCCGCTGGATTTTCTCCGGCTCCGGCTTGTTTGTTTATGCCTTTTGATGGCTTGGCCTCAGCTTCAGCTGTCGCTAAGGTACTAGCTAGTTATGGTCTGCGCGTTTGGGTTCGTGCTGGCTCTTCTGGCTCGCCTGTTTTTTCTGCCTGCGGTTTAGATGTTCCCGATTTTGCGGTAAAAGTGGCGGTTCCTGAGGGTTGGGCTTGTTCTCGCCTGCGCTCTTTCGTTGGCTCGGTTTTGTCGGCTGGCGTGGTTGTTACTTCGCCCGTTTCTCGCCCTGCGCTTTCTTCGCTTGCGTGGGCGTTATAGTCGTGGCCTTCTTGCATTGGCTTTATGGCTGGTGGGTTGCTCGTCGCCTCCCACCGCTTTGGTGGTGGCGGTGGTTTAGTGGTTGCGTTGCTGCGCGTGTTGCTCCATGGCTTAAGTTGCCTTTATGGGTTTTATACGGCTTTGTTTCGTTGTGGCAGTTTGTTATTTTTCGCAGGTTTATTTTGTCGCTTATCCCTGGCGGCTTAGGCTTTGCGTGTGTTGTTTTGGGTGTGTTCGCTTGGCTATCGTAGCTTTCGCCGGTTCGCGTGGGCTGTCGCTCACGTATGCGCCGCTTGTGCGTTCGGTAGTTGGTTCGGTTATTCGGTCGGGGCGTTCGGTCTCGGTTGGTTGTTGTATTGGAGCGGATCAGTTCGCGCTTTCTGCCTTGCCTGCTGCCGGTGGTTCTTGTTTCGCGGCTTTTGGTTCTGGTGGTGTTGGTGCATGTTCGCTTTCTGCTGTTGCTGAAGTGTTGGCATTTTCAGAGCGTGGCGATTCGGTTGTGTGGTGGGCTGGCGGTGGTTCTTCGGTTGCTCTTCCTGTTCGGCTTTCGGGTCGTACCAAGGCGGTAATTAATTCAGCTACCGTTTCGGCAGTCGTTTTTTTTGCTTCGCCTGATTCTATTGGCTCAGTTTTAGCCTGTCGGTTTTCTGTTCGCCGTGGCTTGCCCGTGTTCGCGTTTGCGTGTGGGTTTTCTGGTTCTAATTTGCCCGCGCTTGGTTTTGGTGCGTGGCTTCGAGTTGGCGGCTCTGGTTTATGGTCGTCTGCTTATAGGTGGCAGTGTTCACAAAAAGACATATTTTAATTAAACATGTTCTATTTATTACCTTATTATCTTTACATATTACCAAAAAGGTAATATAATATTAGTCAGTGGTTAGGGATTGCAACCCGAAGCTACCCACCTTTTATGTGATCGGTTCGGGGTGGTAAAAATGGAAAAATCACAGGTAGTGGGATAGCTCGCAACTATCCCCGCCACTTTTATTTGAATCATTACAGAGGTAATAAAAATGGCACGATTAACAAAAGCAAAAAAGTTTGATAACGAACTATCAAGCCTAGAGATGCGAGGTTATTTTGTTAAAGAACAACAAGGCAGCCACTATGCGCTTCTTAAAAATAAATATGGAGAAGTTAAAGTAATTGGAAAAAAATCAAAATACTAGGTGATTTATGAGCATTAAAAAAAAGACATTGTTCGGGGTTTCTGTTCGTGAAAAAAACAGCTCAGATTATTGGGATGTTTTAGTGGTCGCCGGTTCTATGCGAGAAGCCAGACGGCTGGGTGTTGATGCCTGCGAATCTGAAGGGTTAGTAAATCGGACTAATATCCAAAATACCTTAGTTTATGAAAAACATGCGGAGGTATACCAATGAAACCAAATTTCAAATTACAGGAGGGCGGCAACCAGGAAATCCACTTAAAACTAACTTATGAAAATAAGGGATTTTTAATAAAATTTGATGTGTTCGCTCAAGATATAGATTTATTGGAGGTTGATGCTGGGGAATTCAATATTACTGAGCTGTTAAGTGATGAAAAGCAAAACGACATTAAAGAGAAAATTGTCACCCAACTAAAAAAGGAAGATCAACAAAATTATAGCGAAGCAATGGCAGCATAAAAAAAGCCGATTAGAAAAATCCTAATCAGCTCTTACTTTTATTTCTTTCTCGTTCCCAGCTTCCGAGGGCTGGGGACAACAACGAGGATTTTATTATGCAACAAATACAAAATATCAGCAAATTTACAGGAGGGCGCACCAATGAACATTAAAGATGCTCTTTCTATCCTTAGTTTAACCGCTTCAGCGGATCAAAGCGGAATAAAATCCGCCTACCGTAAAGCCTGCGCTAAATATCACCCTGATCGAAACACAGCAGGCTTAGAAATGATGAAAGCCGTTAATGTGGCTTATCAATTTCTAATCGAAATCAGCTACAACGGCACAGAATGCCCAATTGATGAAGAAGTAAATAGCGATTTTGGCGACATGCTAAACAATGCAATAAATGCAATTATTGGCTTATCCGGTGTCAATATTGAAATATGCGGGGCTTGGGTTTGGCTCACAGGTAACACCAAAGAGTACAAAGAGGCTATTAAAGCCGCTGGTTTCTGGTGGGCTAAGAAAAAATCAGCTTGGTATTTTCGCCCCCCTGATTACAAAAGCAAAAACAAAGGTGATTGGGACTTAGAAAAAATACGCGATAAGTACGGGAGCACAAGCGTAAATAACCCGCCTAGACCTGTATTAAGTTAATTAAATTAATGGGGAAAGGATGCCCCACAATTGAGGATTAAAATCATGAGAAATCAAGACGAAGTAAAAAAAGAAGTTAGTGTTTATAGTGCAAAACAAATTGAGAGCGCAAACCTTGACGCTCAAAAAAGTTTGCCTGATTTAGCGCAGGCTAAAAAACACTTTGTACCTTTAAGTATTGAATATTGGACACCAGTTGCAGAGGGTGAAGAAAAGCTTGTTTATATTCATAGCGTGGGAGTTCACGAAGTCCCCGACATGGATACAGGAGAAATAAAACAGCTTGAATGCGTGATGATGTTAGAAAAGCAAGGGGATGTAGTAAAGCGTTTTATTAATGCGGGGCGTGTGTTGGTCGGTAATATTAAAGATGCAATAGTACGCGGTGAAATTGTAATAGGAACAACATTAACCCCAGTTGCCATTAAATACATTGGTAAAAAACAAAACCGTAGTAATGCCCGTATTAGTAATGTATGGCAAATCATCCCTTTAATTAATAAAGCAAACGAGGCTTAATTATGGACGCTCAAAGCATAAACGGCTTTGAGCAATCAATCTTAAATGGTGGTGTTGATTTAGCTGATTTTGAAAAATCAGCACCACTTAAAACGGCGGAAGAGACCCGCCGTGATTGGTTGCTTGAACGTATCGGAAAATTTACAGCTTCAGAATTTTATAGGCTTGTTACTTTTCCTAAAAAAACAGAACTACAACCTGGTGCAATTACTTATGTATCGGAAAAGGTAGCGGAATTACTAACCGAGTTTACTGATGATGGCTTTACATCTTGGGACATGCAATGGGGAAAAGATCACGAACTTGAAGCGGTTACAGAGTTTGAACAGCGTACAGGTTTAAACGTAACCTTAACTGGAAATGATCAGAAGTTTATAACATTGGGCGAAAATATTGGTGGAACGCCTGACGGCTTAATCGGTAAAAATTCAGGGACTGAAATTAAATGCCCGAAATCTGCCACACATTTTCAATATTTAAGTATCACTAACCAAGAGGACTTAAAAAAAACCAGTCCTAATTATTATTGGCAAATACAAGGCTTGTTGTACATCACTAAGCGTACAAGCTGGTATTTCATTACTTATGATCCACGTTTTAAGGATAAAGAGCAGCAGTTACATTTTATTGAAGTAAAGCCTAATGCTGAAGATCAAAAGTTTTTAGCTGAACGGCTAGCAATGGCAATTGAATATAAAAGTTACCTTTTAATAAAAATTAAAGATAAGTTTAGCCCGATTATAAACCAAGCTACTGTTTTAAAAATATTGAGAATAGGGCGCACTAAATTATGGACGTTAAGAAAGTCTGAAACGTTTCCTAAGCCTGTGCAAGCTAAACCACTTTTGTGGAAATTAACCGATATTGAAAGCTACACAATAAAAAAGCACTAACCTAACCTAACTAAGCTAGTGCTTTTATAAATCGTGTGGGCAAGGGTGGCCACCCTTGCCCACACCTTCCAAAATTCACAGATTGGAGTAATAAGATTATGACAACTGAAACCACAAAGCAAGTTGAACCTTTATTTGAAATAGGCAGAACTGTTGCAACGCCTGGCGCATTATCGACTATGAAAAACTTAAATATTGACCCAATAACCTTATTAAGACGGCATATTTACGGCGACTGGCAAGACATGGACGAAGAAGATCAAGAAAGCAACCGCGAAGCAGTAAACCAAGAAGCTCGGATTTTTTCAGCTTATGTTTTCGGTGATGTGAAATTTTGGGTGATTACTGAAGCGGATAGATCAAGTACGACTATTCTTTTGCCGGAAGAGTATTAAAAATAGAATAAATAATTATCCTAGAGCCGTGAAAATGGCTCTACTTTAAACAGGTAACTAATATGAAAATAGTATCAGGTGGTCAAACCGGGGTTGATAGAGCAGCCTTAGATGCCGCAATTGAATGCAATGTAGACGCGGGCGGCTGGTGTCCAGATGGACGAAAAGCAGAAGATGGCAGAATTGCAGATCATTACCCACTTATAGAGCTACCAAATGCAGGGTACAGAAAACGCACATTAAAAAACGTGCAAGACAATGATGGCACTGTGATTATTTATTTTTCTGCGTTAAGTGGTGGCACCAAGCTAACCGTTGACTTCTGTATGAGAGGAAAAAAGCCTTATGTTTTGATTGATGCAAATCAACTGAGCGAATCACAAGCGGCGCAAGAAATCATCGCATTTATTGCCGAGTTTAAAATTCAAACTTTAAATGTGGCAGGGCCGAGGGCAAGTAATCAAGAACTAGCATACCCATACACAAGAGCTGTTATAACCAATTTTCTCAAAGGAACTAAACTATAAGATTAAAACTAACTAGAGAGGTTTCACCTAAATTCTATTACTATCCTTATTAAAAACTCTCGTTATGGAGATAAATCTTTGAAAAAATATCGTGCAAAGATAATGTTGGCATTAATAATTGCGATCATTACAAGCAAAGGGGTAATTGCTCAGGATGATGTACCTGTACCAATCGACCTATCAACCGCAAAAGAATGTCTTAGGTCAAGTCCAGGTAAATTCACAAATTACTGCAACTTTACAATAGCATTTACTTGGTGTTTTCATATTGGCGGAACTGACCCGAACGCTTGGAAAACTTGGATTAATGGCAGTAATTCTTGTGGTCGTAGCGTTCATAGAATGAGTCCACCAATTAAACCAAACAAAACCTTTCTTTTTCCAATGAAAAATATCCCCGAGAGTCCAGATGGTAAATGGGTAGCCGGTTTACTATTTGTAAAAGCGGTTCGTTTCCCTTAAGTTTTTGTCGATTAATATAAAAACAAAATACGGTGCATACCAACCTTATCCTGATAATAATTTTCTGACATGATAATTAGCACAGAAGCCATTTACTGGTTTTTAACTGGAAAAAAAGTAGATGATAAAACCATTTTTAAATTGGCAAAATACCAGAAAGTAGATGTTTCTGATTCTCTTAGAAAAAATGTAACCAATAGTTTTTTAAAAAAACATAAACAATCGGTAAGTACAGAAAAAATTATTAGGATTTTTTTTAAAAATATGACCATAGGCAGTAAATTTAACAAAGAAATTGATAGTTTAGGATTTTCATCTAAATTAGATCTATCGACTTTTGACTCAAATTTAAAGTATATAGAATCTGGCTATAGCTACTTTTTTGAAGGATCTGGGCTTGAGGATAGCTTTATAAATTATGAGATAAAAAAGATATTTAAAGTTCTTTCTAATATTATTTCACTATTAGAGAATGGAACGCCAGAAAAGGAAATTGAAGGAATCTTGCTAAACAATGAACTTTTTTCAAAACTCGACTTAATTAATGGTGTGTGGGTAGATATGAATGACAAAGGAATTATTCACAGAAAATTTAGTTTAAATTTATTGCTTTATCTTTGTGCTTGTATAGATGTCAATAATGGAAGGAATGAGCACTCTATATTAAAGTTAATTTTTTATTATTTATTATCTGATATTAATGCTTTGTCCCCTGAATTTAAGCTTGCCTTTAGGTACTATATTTCAATTATCCAGGATTTAGAAAAAATAAATGGTAATGATTTATCTTTTTCTGATATTGCAAAGTTGCTTGGCATAGACGACAAAAGAACATTTAATTATTACAAAAGCGGAAAAAGAAATGTATCTGTAAAACACATGAATAATGTTTTATATCATGGTGATGTGTTATATCATCTTATTTATTTTTGGGGTAATTTTTTAAACCAAGCCCCTAAAAATAATGACGAGAGATCAATAATTGTAAATGCGCTTACCGAGTATCCACAATATTACGGTCTTGCTTTATCTAACTTTAATCACTACACAAACAAGGTTAAAGCTAATTAGCTTTAACCTTGTTCACTAAGTAATCACTCTAAAATATGGTTATTATTAACCTTTTTTTGGTGAGTTATTATCTCTGCGCGGTCCAGACGGGTGACCAGGTTCTTTACTTGGCCAGTTTGGTTGATTCTCGTTAGACTTACTTTTCATTCTCTCTTCCTCATGCATTTTAATGAATTAATTCTGCAGCAAATGCTACGGGGTTAGTATCTTAAAATTTAACCTTGAATATAAGGGGCATTTTTGGAAAAGCTGATTTACTACTGGGAGAAACTCATCTTGTGAGGTGAGTCAATAACTACAAATATAAATCTCGCTTTTGAGAACATTCGTTTATTAACCCTGTAACCCAACCCCATGTTAGTTCTTTAAGAAATGTTCAGGACCATCAACCTATCTCTAGGGTGTACTTTATTGATAGTCTGAAAAAACCCACAAATAACCTATCAATAAAGTTTGTTTTTATATTTTGATAGGTTATTATCACACTATCTAAAGTCTATTGATAGGAAACAGCATGGCATTGATCGGATATGCGCGAGTGAGCAGCACAGACCAAAATTATGATCTGCAAATTACTGCACTCAAAAACGCAGGTTGTAAAAAAATATTCAGCGAAAAAATCAGCGGCACAACCATCGACCGGCCAGAACTGGAAGCGTGCTTAGATTATTTACGCGAAGGCGACACTTTATTAATCACCCGAATTGATCGCTTAGCTAGAAGTTTAAGGGATTTACAAAACCTAGTTTATGACTTGAGAGAAAAGGGTATTGAACTTAAAGCCATTGAACAGCCAATTGATACCAGCAGCGCAGCAGGAAAAGCTTTTTTAGATATGTTAGGGGTGTTTGCGGAGTTTGAGACTAATTTGCGTAAAGAGCGGCAGCTAGAGGGCATTGCCAAGGCTAAAGCCGAAGGGAAATATAAAGGGCGTAAGCCTACAGCTAAAGCAAAGGCGGCACAGGTGCATGAGCTAATAGGACAGGGCTTTACCAGGCAGGCAGTTGCAGATCAACTGGGAATTGGGGTGGCTAGTGTTTATCGGGTGTTGAAAGGATAAAACTCTGATTTTACTCAGCCATAGCAACAAATCATAAATAACAAGCCTCAACCCCTAATAATTACTATTAAGCCCCACTTTCCCACTGGATAACCCCCTTAATCCCACACACCAAAGCACCCACACCACAAACCAATCCTGTGTCATTCCTTAGTATTATTTGGGGATAAACCAATCCTAGACAGAGTTAAGCACAGGTACTTATTGCAGCTAAATGGCAGTTACTCACATTTTCTGTGGATAACTTTGTGAGTTGTTTTTGTGTAACTCGCTCAACCCTTTGCGAATAAAGGTTGAGCATTAGATTGTACAAATTATATACAGCACTAATGCAACCGCACTAATTGCTGTTTAAAAAATATAATTTAAAATTTAATTATCATTCAAGTAACTGAAAATAAGGCATATAACTTATTTCCATGAGATATAACTTAAAAATAAATATGTTTTAAAAAGTACGGCACTTGGTCACATTTTTAATTGATTAATCTGCTATGTTTTTCTGAATGAATGGTAATAATTGCGGGCACAGCCCAAATACTCCGCGTTGGTTTGAAGCGCCTGAACAACACACGCGTCCGCACATCATTAAATCGCTGATTGATTCTATAAAAGGCTATTACAAAGAGCCTGCTGCTTTAATCCCGTCTCTTAACGGAGCAAATGGCTCAGATCGCCAGCAACGCAGTGAACGACGCGAAGCTTGTATTTCGGTTCTGGGCTGTTTGGTGCATTACCTGGACTTAGCAACTCTGCGCGTAGGCATACCGCAAGCGGATCAATCCTTTAAGGGCATCACTATGCCGTTTATTGCTGATAAATGCAGCCTAACGCTCAGACGCACAGAAAGGGCAGTTGCTGATTTAGCCGCATCGGGATTACTTACCATTTATCCCTTATGCAAAAAACTAGAAGACGCAACGTATAAAGGCTATGCAGCTATTAGGACGATTAATAAAAAAATATTCACCGTCTTTGGCTTAGGCGGACGACTGAAATACGAGCGAGAAAAAGCCGCTGCGAGAACAAGAAAAAAAGAGCGCAAATCACTCAGCAGCGCAAAAGCTAAAATTGACCTTATTATGGATTCATCCAACAAGAAAGCGAAAAAAGGAGGTACGGCATCAGAAGCAATAAGCAACATCAAAGCAATTCTAAATTCCAGTTAAACCATTCAACATCGTTGTTTTGCACGATGATCTTAGCTGATTAGAATCTGTTACACCCTATTAATCCAGCATGGCTTTTAAGCACTACCGCAATTGTGTTTAGAGGCCATTTTTCGTTTATATTCCTGAAAAAACAAACCGAACCACCCTATAAAGTACTTCTGCAAAATAATAAGTGTCGGTAGGTTTTTAGTACCTCTTAGGATACAACTTTAAGTGTGAGTCTCTATAGTGCTTAAGTGGCTTATCTTATTCAGCCTTTTATTCAGATTAAAATAATGAGTCATTCCATGACAGTTTTAGAAGTCATCCATGACTTCTATTAGATTGCTCAAGCGCCGCAAGGCTTAGTTGGTTAGGGTAATGTAAAAATATTTTTATCTACATTCATAGTGAATTGTTATTCATCTCTTTCTTAATGTTGCTGTACATTAAACGGTTTTTCTCAATAAAAGAGCCGTTCAGTATGTTTAAGCCATTTTTATATCTATTCTTACTCTTAGCCTCATTTAATCTTTACTCACACTCAGGAGGAACCAATAAAGATGGATGTCACACAAACAAAAAAACAGGTGAGTATCATTGTCATACTAAAAACAAAATACAAAAGAAATCAGTAAGATCGGAAACATCGAGTTCACCAAGTTACAAATCAGCTTTTGGCACTGTAACTAGCACCACACCAACTAATTCAATGCGCCTTGATTACGAGGGTTTTACTGTCTGGCTTGACTGTGAAAAACGAGGTGCTGTTAAGTTTAGGTACAACGCCCAGCGGGATACTGGAAATTTTAAGCGTAGTAGTAAATTTTACCTTGATCCAAAGGTTCCCAAAGAATGCCAGCAGTATTCAGGTAAAAGTTATAAAGCAGCTAATGGTTCAAAATATGACCGTGGTCATTTAGTCCCAGCTAATCACTTAGACTACTCAAAGACAGCAATTAAAGCGTCTAATTCAATGACAAACATTTTGCCACAAGCGGCGAATATGAACCGTGGAGCATGGTTGATGACAGAAGAGGTTGTTGAGTGTTACCGTGATATTGATGAGTTATTAGTTGTTGGCGGTGTTATTTGGGGCAATGATCCTAGTGATGATTATTTTGTGAAATCGCATGGTGTAAAAACACCGGATGCTTTCTGGAAAGTGATTATTCGCGGTGTTGGTTCAGATCAAAGAGCGATTGCCTGGATCGTGCCAAACTCTCAGGAGGCTAAACGGAAAAAACTAGATGGTTATCAAGTTTCAGTATCTGAAATTGAGCGGGTGACAGGTGAGATAATACCTGTGGCAGATTATGTGAAGTTTGATAAATCTAATCCGTGGGTTTTGCCGCGTGGGTGTGATAAGGGGTAAAAATGTTTGAAAATCTCGACATTATTAATATTACCAGCGCTTATAGTAGAAATTATTAGAGAATACTTTAAATACCGATGATAATTTTTAGTATGTTAATACTTTATATTGAATAGGGTAGTAAAAATCATGAATTCAAAAACCATTGCCTTGGCGGCAAGCTTAATCTCAAATTATGTTTATGCTGACACCTTAACGCTGAATGCTAGCAACGCTAATAATACTTATAGTCACATAAAAAAAATTTTAGGCCCTACAGCAGTCAATGATATTGCAGATGATTGTTCGCATGTGGAGCGTTTAGAACGACATATCAACACCGTTTTTGATGATGAATTAAATAAAAATGTTTTTGAAATTCTTGCTCATACTGATGATGTAGACTGTCAAAAAGAAAGTACTGACCGAACCCGCACGGAAATCAAAATAGACGGGTCTTCGTTGCTTAGTATTCATGAGGAGAATGAACATTCAGAATGGCGGTGGTTGTTTAAAGTACCGGAAGATTTTTTTCCGACTGGTTCATTTACGCATATATTTCAAGCCAAAGCAGAGTACAAGGAGAAACAACCAAGACTCAGGTTAAGTATCTACAATAAAAATAACGAAGAATCACTAGAACTTAACTATGCTAATGACGATAATACATTTGAAAATCTAACTAAAATAAAAGGCTTAGATTTTATTACTCTAAAGGGGAAGTGGCTGGAAGTTCATTGTATTGTCACATGGGGTAATGATGGAGATATTCAATTCACCATCAAAAAATGGGGTGAAAATGAAATTGTTATGGATTATAGAAATGATCACATTGATTTATGGAATGAACACTGGGATTATATTCGACCTAAATTTGGAATTTATCGGGGTTATAGCGATAGTGTAGGTTTAACAAATGTGTCATTACGCCTGTCCGACATTCAGCTAACAAAAGGAGATCATCAAGGCGTTGTTACCGAGGATTCAGATGGATTAAAAATGCATTTACCGGCGGTCATTTTCCAAAATCAGTCACTCTGGGCTGAGTTTTATTCAAGTAATGGAAATGAATGGTACGTAAGTGATTACGGATTAAATAGCACTCAAGTACCTTTTGTTGCTGAGCTAGGTGATAATTTGAATCTCCTTGTTAATAATATTCGTTTTAATGATGTATCATTATCTGCTGAGTTTATCCCAATGATTAAGAATGACTCCATCTATTGGGTATTACAAAATTATAAGGTACTATCATCTTTTTGATTTATTTAAAGGTAACCTAAAAAATAACCTATACTAGCTATTATCATTAAATAGCTAAGAATCAGACTATGCCAACCAAAACAGAAACCCGTGGCAGAAAACCTTTACCGTTAGATAAAAAGAAAGCGCCACAAGCGACCGTAAAGATCAATGCTTTCATTCTGCCTTTTGTTCAAGAATTAAAAGGTAACCTAAAAAAAGGCATGGTTTCAGGTAAAACCTTGTCTGGACTATTTTCTGTTTTGAATGACACGGAACAACAAGTCAGCGTTTTTAATGACCCTGGTGCGGTTAGTATTGTCTCGGAACTACAAGAAAAAATACATGTTTTAGAAGCTGAAAAGGGAATTAGTGAACGTGAGCTAGCTAAACATCAAGAAATCAGCTTAAAACTCGTTCAGGAGCGCGATAAAGCGCATTTGAATGCCGTGGGTACAGAGAGCAAACTTGAAGCGTTAAAATCTAGCTATCGCTTACTAAAACATGATTACGAAGCTTTACTGCACCATGAGCGTGATTGTATGGCAATTAAGGGCAATGGTGAGCGTTGTACTAAGAAATCGGTTATTGATGCTATCTATCATGATATTAATATCCATGTTTGCTTACAGCATGCGAAATCTTTAGCTAAGCTTTGCAATTAATAAAAAGGTAACCTAAAAATAAGATTACCAAACAATCCCAATAGCTAAAATAACAACGATTAAAACAAAACTGGCAAGACTATCTGCTGCTTGTTTAATCTCTTGGTATTGCTCGCCCATTAACATCTGAATACGATTAGTGACTTGATCCTGCATGTGGATTTTTTGTTGCATGGTCATCCTCCTAGTGTTTAATATAACTGCGCATTTGCCCGACGAGCACGCCTTGTATTTCGACTTGCTCAGGTTTGAAGTGCATAGCCGACATATTGGAATTAGCCGGTATGAGTAAGGTTTCGTGAGGGTACTGCTCAATAAACTTTAAGGTAGCTTCTGCTTTATCGATTAAGGCGACTACAATTTCACCATTACGAGCAGTGCTACGTTGTTCTATTACCACCCAGTCACCATCAAAGATCCCTTCTTCAATCATTGAATCGCCTTTAACCTGTAAAATATAACAGCTGTTTTCTGTTTTAATTTGATCCGGTATTGCCATGTAGCTAATGCTTTCTATGGCTTCTATGGGCTTACCGGCTGCGATATATCCTACAAAGGGCGTTCTTGCAGTATCAGTTGTTGTCAGGTAGTTTTTAGCTTTCTCCGTTAAACGAATACCTTTTTTCTTACGCTCAGACGATTCAACTAATCCCGCTTTAATTAACGCTTGAATATGTTTATGCAGAGATCCACGCGAACTTAAGCCTAACGCCTGACATACTTCATCAAGGGTTGGCGGATAAGAAAAAATTTGTTGATTGTTCAATAGGAATTCAAAAATTTCTTTTTGTTTACGAGTTAGGTCAATCAATCAAGTTCTCCTTTTGTTTTTATAAATCATAACAAGAGAACTAAAAAAGAACAATTTTTTATTTTGTTGGGTTTTCTTTTCTCTTTTAAAAAAGAGAAAAAAGAAAAAAACCTAAGTTAGATAAGTTAAAAGATAGTTAATATAAGTTACAGGGATAAAAAAAGCTCTGTATGTATTGATATTAGTGGGATTAAGATTTTTAGGCGTTCCCACTTTTACGAGGTAACGTTCCCACTTTTACGAGGTAACGTTCCTACTTTTACGATAAAGCGTTCCTACTTTTACGAGGTGCGTTCCTACTTTTACGAGGTACTTATACACAGCTAAAATAGCAATATAAAAGCTAAAAACAGTGTAAAATATTTCTTAACCGTTCCTGATATTACGATAGGCTAATGCATTGACTGAATTGCTAAATCAAAAAGAATTTTTTATTTGTGAGCCTATTTTGGATTCTTATAAAGATGATATTGCCAGTATGGAGCATCCTGTATTTTCTTTATCCAAGCGCCCAGATTATAGAATGCTAGAGTATAACTATAATGGCTTTAACATAAAAATAAAGCCTAGTTATACAGGGCTAGCAACCATATTTGATAAGGATATTTTACTGTATTTATCTTCTTGTTTAATGACAGCTAAAAATAATGATGAACCAGTATGCCAAACGGTAAGATTTACTAGCTACGACTATCTAGTTTCAACAGGAAAAGACTTTAGTGGTGTTCGATACAGGCAAATAAAAGAAGCATTGGAACGGCTTAAAGGGACTGTAATTCAAACTAATATAAAAACCAATAGGAGAGTGGTTACAACAGAATTTAGTTTAATTGACAGTTGGGGGACGGTTAAAGAAGACGAGCAAGGTAGGGCTATTGCTATTGAAATAAAGATTTCTGATTGGTTTTATAATTCAATCATAGGAAATGAAATGCTTACTATTTTACCTGAATATTTTAAGCTAAAAAAGCCTACGGATCGGCGTATTTATGAGCTAGCTAGAAAGCACTGTGGCAATCAGACAGTTTGGAAAATAAAACTAGAGAATCTAAAAGAAAAGATTGGCTCAACATCATCATTAAGAAAACTTAGATTTAATCTGAATCAATTGACGAAAGCCAATACTCTCCCCGAATACAACATCTCAATAGACAATGATATTGTAATGTTCACACGCAAAGCCCCACCTAAAGAAAATAAACTGCCAGATTATTTACCTAAGCATGTAACTAAAAAAGAGATTGAGAAACAAGCCAAGCCGGGTGAGAGCTATGAGCAGGCTAAGGATCGGATTAAGGGACTTAAAGCGGCTTTAAATGGAGCTGAATAGGCGGCTTGTTGCGTTTCAAATCTCATAAGGTAGCTTTTATCTACTAAGGCAACTTTATCTTCCCAGAAAGTACGGACAACGCTAATTCGCCGTCATCCATAGCAATAATCTTATCAATCGTTGCATGCTCAATACTGCGAGAAAGCTTTAAAATCTTTTCATTAGTTTCTTTTAGATTTTCTGATTGGCTTAGCAATCGATTTACTTCTACCAACTCGGTATCGCTTAGTTTTTCTTGCTTCCAGCGTTCCATTTGATTTAAAAACAACTGTTGATCTTCTAATTGCTCAGTGTACAAGGTAATCATTCGCTTAAGCGTGGCATCATCGAGTACATGAGGTTTATCGATAACTAACCCCATGTTATCTAATTGCTCTAAAGAGGATTCCAGCATTCCGTCTATCATGTCAGTGAAAACGGGTAACATACTGATAGGGTGAAATTGTTGTTGAATTGTCATAAATACCTTAAAAATAGAGGTTAAAAACTATACTTGTTTATTGAACTACCTTAATCTCACTAATTCCAATTTCAAACAACACCCCCACCGCCGCATCCAGTTTTTTAAAAACCCGCACGCCACCGCGCGCAGTTTCCAGCATAGGATTAAGTTGATGAGTTCCTAGCAGGGTAACTAACCAGCCTTGTAATGCATCATTATGTTTAATAACCGGAACCTGCAAAGCCCCCGCCTGAAATAATAACTCTGCTTCCTTAATAACCATCAATTCAGCCCCGTTGTAGATTCAGGCATAATTAACTCAACACTCGGGAAATACGTGCTAAACCGGCCTTTATCGCGGGAAATTAACTGATAACCAGCAA
>Ga0105357_10000484_pt1 | contig 20924 bp, 15 predicted proteins | sample GOMGulsemesocosm_4_FD_83660 | JGI IMG/M metagenome (GOLD analysis project Ga0105357, IMG submission 83660) | Methane-oxidizing microbial communities from mesocosms in the Gulf of Mexico - GOM15B Gulf of Mexico | ecosystem: Environmental > Aquatic > Marine > Cold seeps | place: USA: Gulf of...
AAATAAAGTGATTATGAGTGCATCTTTTTCTTGCTCTGTCAGAGTTGATAAATCAGGCCGTTTTTCCATCTTCATACTATGCTGGTTTTTTATGCTTTTTCAAGGGGGGCTGAGTAGTAACAAAAATTCAAATATTTTATTCCATTTAGTATCTGATAAACTCGCGTTAGACATAACCTTTCCCCCATTATAGTCATAATTATAATAGGGGCATTTCTAATGTTTTGCTGCAAATGTCAACAGAGCCTAGTATTCAACTAAGGAGTGAGAAGTAAATAATAGGCGTTGTTACCTTCTCTGTAGGGGTGGCTTTTAGCCATGAATATCACGATTTGAAGTCCAACCCAACAAAAATAGGTCATCCCAAGTTATGTGTGCTCATTCCTTAGTTTCGATTTGCCCCAGAATCAAGCCACGCAGCTATCTTTCTAAGTTCATCAGGTGTGACATCTGTTGGGTGATCGGCACCAAAATCTATATCATTTGGATACGTTGCATCGGTTCTGCCATCGGCTCGTTTATTGCCTGCTTTCCAATAAAGTAAACTCTCGCGGGCATACATTGTATTAACATATTTGCTCCATTGTGGCCTTGTTAATCCATATTTACGGTTTTCATTAGAAGGGTTATCCATGACTTGTAATTTTTTATCAGCAGGTACATGTAGTTGTAAGTAGTCCAGCACTAAATTATTATAATTGAATAATGGCAAATCAGTTGCGTGGCAAGACGTGCAGCGCTTTTCAAGAATGGACTTAATATCCGCTTCATAGCTTGGAACGGGAGTTGAAGTTAATGCTTTAAAGGGAGTAGCATTAAATGCCATCGACTGTTCATAAGGGCGACCTGCTCTGTTGTGGAGATGACAACCTCCACACACTCTTTTTTCGCCAGTGCGTAAAGATTGCGGAATCTGGTCACGTTTTATAATACGGCTTTGGCTATCTATACCTGCCATTAAGTACGGTGTATTACAGGGTAACTGAACCTTAAATGATTTATCTGCGAGTAGAGGTACATCGGCTATAAATTTAACTTTGTTTCCAATACTGTTTTTAAAATCAGGGCGCGTGCCTATGTTAGGAATGACCTCATAAAAACGAATACCCGCAAGTTCAGAATGAGAAAGTCCATCAATTTCACCGCCATGATTCGCGGCATTAAAATAATTATGATTAAATTCATAAGGCGCATGAGGGTGTGTTTCAGCCGAACCAGCATCGGTACTAACCAATTGGCATGTTTCGTCATTTGTTTTAGTCGTTGGCGGTATAGGAATATTGCGTGGCTGAATAACTCTAGCACCAAATTCATGCCAGTCGGGGCTATCAACAATTAATTCTAGGTCATCAGGGTGTTTACTTGGAATAGTAGTTGTTTTATAAAGCCCTATATCACAGCCTGGTTGATCGCCTAAACCTTCTGCTCCATTTGCTTCAATTGCAACTTGTGAGCAACGACCAAATCCCGCACTAATAATTAACTGTCCATCTGGTGCACCCTCAGGAAAACCAATTTTTCCTATATGACGATTGCTTTTGTCACCTATTTGAAGCGACGCGTAAGTAAAAGAACCTTCATCATTTGATTTGGACCAGTCAGCGACGTTATAAATTCCCTTAGGTAAAAAGGTAGGCAATTCCCCTTCAATACCTTTGGGTTGTTGTGGCCAGCAAAATACGTCACCAAGTGCTAAATTATTTCCTCGATAATAATTTGCCGAGCAAATATCATTATTGGTTCTTTGACCGAAAAAATGCAGTGCTTTCATTGTTTTGGTTCGACCTGTTGAAGTTTGCAAATTATGTTTATGAGCACCCAGTAAGGCGGTTGTATCCCCTCCTTCATGATCCATATCCATAGCAACCCACATATTATTTAAAGTACCAAACCAGTTAATGCCACCATTAGTGGAGATGTAAGGTAAATTATGACTTAACCATAGCGACGAATAGGCTACGCGGCCATTATTTAATAAAAAGGAGCCTGTTGCACCGCTCACTTCATGAGGTGTTACGTTACGTACATTTTCACCGTTAATATCTGCAATATACAATTGAAATTGTTTTAAATCTTCAAAGGGTGGGTTTCCAGATTCATGCAACCAAGGGCGAATTGTCCCTGCACGGTCGGAAGCAAACATGATATTGCCATCCGGCAACCAGATAGGTGAGATATCTCTATCCCCCAAATTGTGTGTCAAGTGAGTGAGTTCACCTGTTTTTAAATCATAAATATGCAGTGATGCGTTTTCATTTTCCCCCAATAATTCATTGGGTAAGGTGACTCTATTAACCCAAGCGTAACCTATACTTTTTGCTGTTACTACGCTGAATAGAATTTTAGTGCCATCGGGAGAAATAGAAGGGTCAGTCGGTGAGCAGGGCAAATTTGAACAATCGTAAATAATGCTTTCAGTACCATCCGAAGCACGGTGAACTAATTGACCATGAGCATTGAAACCGCCTGTTTTTCGTGATACTTCAGGCAAAGCATCCCATATATCGGCTTTAGTTAAAGTGAAGCTTGAACCATCTGCAAGTGTTATATCATAAGCACCCTGATATCGAGGGACACGTAGATAAACCAATTCAGGCGAACTTAGGTTATTCGCTCCAGTTAACTGCGTTGCTTTAACCAAGTCCATTGTTGAATCAGTATTCAATTTAAATTCAGCAAAATAGAGGGAGGAATCAGCCCCCGAGCTAACACTTACAAAGGGTATATTTAATAAGCTAGTTTGCTCATCAAAGAGTGCGAGTGAAGAATCAAGCCCTACGTCATTAGTTAGGAGAGATACATTTAATAGACGAAATGACAAACTTTCTGAGTTGATGCGTTCAAATTCAGCCGTATATAGATCTTTGTGACCATCTTTAAACGTGATATCGACAACAGGAACTTTTAATACATTAGTCCGTGAGTTAAATGACGGGAGCGCGTAACCTAGTTCCATAAAATAAATTAATGAAAATAGGAGTGTAATGACAGATTTTGTTTTTAAGAGTTTCATTATTTAATACCTATTGAATTACATAATTTGTCGTACTGCTTTTTCAACTTTCTTAAAAACCTGTGCATAAACTTCAGGTTCTTGATTGTATGGGTCACGGATTTCAACATTATTTGAATGATCAATCAATGAACCCAATAAAAAAGCCTTATTTTTTGCTTGAGGGTATTCCGTGATTAAACGCTCTAAATGAGCTATTTCCATTGCTAAAATTAAATCACTTTTTTCTACCAATCCTGCATTGAGAGTAGTCGATTGCCCGTTTGTTAAATCAATGTTGTTATTTGCCGCTACTTTAACCATATTGGGGTCCGCTGGGCGCTTATCAGGGCTATGAAAGCCAGCCGAATAAAACTGAGCATTTGATGATACGGCTTGTTCTGCAATGGCTTGCGCTAATGCACTGCGATTGATATTACCATAACATAAGAACAACACGCGTTTTGCAATCTTAACTCTTTTTTGTAATCTATGATGAATAAAAGATGATCCATGCCAACGTAGTAAACCTTTATAACGCAAAATTTCATACACTCGCAGGCTTTGCAATTTAATAAAACTAAAGCCATCAACGATGCCAGGGATAGGATCTGTCCAGCATTGAATATCAAAAAAATGGCGAGTAGGGTGTAAAGCTATCAAGCAATCCTTAATAATACTTTTTTTACTGGGATACTGAATTAAATCAGAGGTATCAGAACGGCGTAAAACTTGCTCCAGCCAATGTAAGTCAGACGTCAATTTGCGACAATACACTTCTTTTTTATAATCTTGAGAAGCCGGTAATTGTTGAAGTACCAATAAATCAAACAGCATTTTAGGAAAGTCCGCTCCTGCCGCATAAGCCAAGGGTAAAGATCCCCAAAAACGACCGTTGATTTCCATTAGCCAATATTTGTCGGTATCGGGTTGCCACTTAAATTCAACCATCGCCACACCGTGCCAGTTTAAAGCTTTAATTAGTTTACGACTTGCTTCAAGTAATACGGGGTTGACCGTAATACTTTTACGCAAGCAACTTCCACCGCCCGTTAAGGGCAGCTCATGAATGCGCTCATGCTGAAAAGCATACACAAGCTCCCCGTGATTTGCCAAAACCTCCACCCCCGTACCAACACCTTGTGCATATTCCTGAATCAGTAATTGACAAGATGCCAGCAACGGCTCACTCAGCTGTAGTAATTCTTCGCTGCTATGCGCATAAGCAACTGATAATTGGCGGCGTATATCGGCATTAGGTATGGATTGCCCAGGTTTAATAACCACAGGGTAATCGAGAGAAGAGGCTAAGCGCTGAATTTCAGAAAGTGATGAGACGGTATGGCTAAAGGGCGTATGAACAGCACATTGTGTTGCTAATTCCAGTGTTTTTGTTTTATCTAACACAAGTTCTAGTGCTTGCTGATCGGCAATTGCCAATGAATCTCGCCAAGGGTCTAGCTGAGCGGATGCAGATAAGGGAATCAGCGTACGCTCGGTAACGGGAATAATTAAATCGTAATGATGTTCTTGCAATAAGCTGCAAATGGCATCAATAAAGGCTTGAATATCAGCTAAAGGATCGGGATAAAGAAAGGTTTGTTTAGCAAAACGAGAAAGTTGGCTGATGGGCTTGTTTTGTGCGCTGGCTATATCGCAATGAATACCTTGACGACTTAAAGAGCGTAGTATGGTTAGTGCTGAAGGGAACTCTGCATCGAGTATTAGCACACGAAAAGATGTGTTCAATGAGTTATTCATTAGTTTGGTTGTTGGGGTCTGATTTTATTTCTTAATAATTCAATTTTATTTTCGATGCTTGAAGCTGTTATATAAGATATAACAAGACATAAAATAAGGCTTGTAGCAAAGAAAACAAAGTCGCCTTTGTATAAATTTATGCTGGATACTGAAAATATAACGGAAATAATAATTCCACACTGATAATGTAATAAGTAAAGCGGGTAGCTCAGATTACCAATAAAAATATCATATTTTAGTAAAGGTTTTATAGACAGTAATGATAAATGATAAACAAGATATGCAAATAAGAATAAATTGATATAAAATCCAAACGAGCTTGATATATTGGTAAATAAACTAAATAAATAATTAGAAATTAATAATAAAGGAATGAAAATTAATTTTGAGTTTAAATAAATGTTTCTCGTTCTTTTTTCTGTAATAAAAAATATTAAAGAACCTAATGAAAAGGGTAGAGATGCTGCTGGAATAGTAAAATACCGGTAGCTGAAGCTTGCCTGACCTAGTAATAAATAAATTGTATATAGAGCACTAAAAAAAAACCAGATAAGTGTTATATTTTTATTTTTTGAAAAACCAAAAGCAATGATAATGTAATAAAATAATTCAACTGTTAATGCCCAAGAAGGAGGGGTTAAGCGGGGTTCACTATCGATGGAAAACACAATAAATAAATTTCTCAATACATCATTAATGCTCTGCGGTAGAAAAATAGCTTCACTAATAATAAGACTTGTTTTTTCAGAAAGAAAAAGAATAAGTACAAAAGAAAGCGCTATAGAGAACCAATAAAGAGGGAAAATTCTAAGAAAACGATTGGTAAAATATTTTGTTACGCCAGTGATATGATATCCATAGGATTTTTGCATAATCCGAGTCATCAAATAACCACTTAAAATATAGAAACCAAAGACTGAATAGGCACCAATATAGGGTGCGCCACCTAAATGACCTAGCACGACAAAAATAGCTAATACGGTTCTATAAAGTCCAAACATTTATAATCTCGCTAAGAGGGATTTAAACTTCTCATGCATCCTATTCGCCTGATCCAAGGGCAGTGGTTCAGCCAGTTTTTGATGAGGACGGGTATTGGAATGGGTGTTAATCTGAGTCGCGAGTAACTCAGCATTAAAATCAATGTCTAAGTCTTTTAAAAGTGTAAAGGTTTTGTTTTGATCATTAAAATCTTCCGTTTTAAAATCAATAAAACGGACTTGAGGCAGGCGTTTTCTCCAATGCTCTACGCGTGCTTCAATCTCATACCAATACCATAAACCTTTATAAAAAGGGTGTTGAAATTCAGAATCATTATCTAAAGTGTCGGCGATAGAAATTAAGTTAGTCGCTGTGCTGTAATCTAACCACCATTTATTACCCTCTTCGGTTCCAGGGAAATCCTGTAAAGCATAAATGGAATTGGCGACTTTAACGGGATCACGGACTAAATGAAGGATAATGATTTTATCCGAAAAATCTTCAACCGCATATTCAATATACGTTTTTATAAACATATGATTGGATTCAAAATAATGCTTACACCCGAGAGCGGCACGCCAAAGATTAGCTGATTTTATATGCCAATAAGTGTTTTTAACTAATGCTTCATTACCACTGGATTTTGCCGCTAAAATTTCATCGAACATAGCGGGGTAAGGTTCATGTTCTGCTTTACAGTCAGGAATATGATTAAAAATATCCACCAGCGTCATCGTACCGCTACGTCCTGTGGTCGCGACAAAAATAATATTTTTTAATGATTGGCAGCGAAAACGGTAATAGTGTCTAAATAAAAAACTTGTTACCGCATTGTATTTAATCGCGTTTATTAAGGTAGTCATTGAGCTATACGTTGAATGAGTAGATATAAAAAACGTAACTTATCTTTGATTGATAAATTGTTCCATCCTAATTTTGCAATAATGCGCTTTGCTTCGTCTTTATTTTGTGCGTAATAGGCCGCCACAAAGGCTTCCTGTAAAGCTTCATTGATAGCGGATAAAATATCCGCGTGCAATATTTCTGGTGCGATATTGAGGGCAATGTGATTTTCTAGTATTTGGCATTTACCTAATAGATTATGCAATACTTGAGCAGACATATTGCCACTATGTCGTCGTTGTTTGGCTGTCACCGTTAAGTCACACAATACATTACCCTGTAAGATTGCTTTTCTAGCCATATCCGCATCTTCGGCAACCATACGCGAATAGCGCGGGTCTATACCACCTATTTTATCGTATAAGTCACGGCTCATGATGGTAGTGACAGGCGACCCAGGGTTATATCTGAGAAAGGGTTTATAGGCAGTGCGCCCCATCAAAATACAATTGTCAGCGTCTGGTGCGGGGAATTGTTGCCACCAATGATCGGGCGCATCAGAAAAATAAGTACGACTGGCAATAGCCGCAGACCCAAAAGGGAGAAGGTCAGAAAAACTGAAATCTATTTCAGGATATTTTTTAAGCAAGCTAACTCGACGTTCTAAATGATGAGGTAACCAAAGGTCATCACTATCACAAAAGGCAAGCCAGTTGCCTGTGCTGGCTTCTGCCGCTGTTTTACGGGCAACAGCGGCACCTGAGTTTGTAATGTGTATCGCTTTAACTCGATTTCCATAACTCGCAATAACGTCAGCGGTATGATCGGTAGAGCCATCATTGACCACAACCACTTCGTAGGGACTATAAGTCTGTGCGAAGATTGAGTCCAGCGTTTCTTTTAGATAATCCGCACGGTTGTAGGCGGGTATGGCGACAGAGATTTGAAAAGACATAACGTTAAAATTTTAAGGTAAGTATTTTATGAATAGGCCAAGCAAATCGTTTCAAAAATAAACCCAGTAAATTAGGCATATGAATATCATGTTTCCACGCGCCTCCATGATCTTTTATTCCACAATAAAAACCATCAATAACAGCATTTGCACAAGTATTATTATTGTGTCGTAAACAAACACAAAGGTATTCTAGCATGTTTAAAAAGCTAGATTTTATAGCAAATATATATTTAAGTCCTCTCGAGTGTTTTTTCAGATAAAGTAATTCATTTCGAGCCATATAAAAATAAAAATGAGGTTGTCGAAGGGAAGCATTAGATTGTATTAATCCATGTTTATGGTAAATTTTTGAATTTTCGGTTATTTTATTTTCGTAATTACTTATTAAAATTCTATAAGATAACTCGGTGTCTTCATAATAAGCAAAAAGTTCTTCATAAAAAAAACCAATTTCTTTTAACATTGATGTTCGAAGTAATAATGCTGTTCCCCAAAGGCAAAAGTGTTTTTTTTCATTTTTCCATGCATGTAATTGGTCAAAAGATTTTGTATAGCTTATTTCTTTGTTTTCTAAATTAATAATGGATGCTAAATATTGTATTTCATTTGTATTATGATGGTAAATAACGGGGCTTACAGCACCTATTTTAGAATTAGAATCAATATCTGAAATCAGGGCGCTTAAAGTGTCAGGTAAAACTAATGTATCATTATTTAATACCCATATATAGTCTGATTCATTATCTATTGAAAACTCAAACCCTATATTATGTCCACCTGTAAATCCTTTATTATCCCAAGTTTTTATAAGGGTGATTTTTTTATTTTTTTCTAATTCTATCAGTTCTGGCTCTTCAGGAATCCCTTCATCTGAATTATCAATAACTAATATTTCGAAATTTTTATAGTCTAACTCAAATACAGATTTTAAACATGAAATTGTATCCTGTATGTCTTTATAGTGGAGTATTTGTATAATAACTTTGGGGAGTTGTGTTTTATCATTCATGGGTTATTTTGTATTTAGTGGATTTTAATCCTAAAAGTATAAGACTTCATTTTCAAAAAATTCTTTTCGATTAAATGCCATGACACATATGAAAAAAATAATGTGACTAGAAATGATGAAATTATCATTTCAATAACGGATATATCAGGTGTAAGCGCTATAATAGATTGCTGAACAGGGAACGCATATATATATATCCCATATGAATAATCGCCATAATCATTGAATTTCCTAATTATTCCTTTTGGAATATATGCAAGATACATAGTAATGTAAGGTATCGATATGCAATATATTAAGAAAAATAAATCTTTATTTATAGTTGATATAAATGTTATAAACAGAATTAGAAAAAAATATTTCGAAGATAGGTGTATTCTATTTTGAAATATATAAAATGTACTTCCAATAAAAAAAATTGAAAACAAATGAATGGGTTTTTCTGGAAAAAATAATTGGAAGTGATTAAATAGGTCTATTGATATAGAAATAAACATAATACTAAAAAAGACTTCTTTTAGTATGTTTCTCCTTATAAAATTTTGTATAAAAATTATAGATAGGTTAATGATCACCAAGTAGGCATACATTTTTACCTCAAAAGGCAATGTCCATAAAGAGCCATTAACTGCGTATTTATATGGGGTATTTTGGAACACTCCTGGCAAATTGTAATTCACACCAAAGAAAAGAGTACAGTTGTGTATTAAATACTGGTATGTCTGGTGATTAGATAAATAGGAAAGGGTTGAATGTGAAGTGAAAAACAAACCAACAATAAAAATACAAAATAATGTAGATACAATAAGTGCTGGATATATTCTTAATATTCTGGAAAAAATAAAAGAGGTAATGCTTTTTTTTCTAAAAAAACTTCTTGATATCAGGAAGCCACTTGTTATAAAAAATATATCTACTGAAATATCCCCCCACGTTATTCCTAGTAAGTTTATGAGGGGTTGTGAATTTTCAATTCCTGTTGTTAATACATAGCTATGTGAGTATAAGACGAGTGAGGCTGCAATGAAACGAATTAAGTTGAAGTTGTTCTCTCTACTATCCGTATATTTTGATAACTTGATAGCCATAAATTATTATTTATTTTTTGCAACAACGACATATTGTAAGTATTTCATGTCAGTTATATATTTTTTAAAAAATAGATTCAATAGAAAAATTTGTTTTCCTTTCCACCATCGTGGGTTTATTCCATCAATAGAAATAACTTCTAGATTAGCATCTGAAAAAAGTCGTTTTATACTTTTTAAGGTAAAAAAACGTAAATGAGTTCGATCAAGTATGCCTGCTTCGGTATACTTAAAATCCATATCAAACAGTATATGTTTTATATTTTCTATATATCTAAAGTTAGGAATTGATGCAATTATAAATCCATTTGGTGAAAGTAGTTTTTTCGCTTGTTCTAATGGAGGGTAAGGGTCAGGAAAATGTTCAAGGCTATCATTAAAAATAATGGCATCGAAATAATTAATCGGTAAATTAGTCGTTTCGTCAAATAAACCACAGATAACTGTATCAATATTATTTTTGGCAATATTAACCGCTTCACTATTAGGCTCTACTCCCCAAACCTCAATATTTCTTTGATATTTTAGTATTTTACCAAATGCACCATTACCACACCCAATATCTAATATCGTTTTGCAGCTTTCTGGGATAAAGTCAATTACTTCACTTCTGTCATGAGAATAATAATTCATGTATTTTCCTTTTTGAATTTATATAAATAGTGGGTTGTAAAATTATTAATGTCGCCATCCATGTTAATAAGGCAATTATGAAGGAGTTTACAATTGTTAATATATCATTAGTATATTCTATATAATTGCTATTTAAATAAAGTGCCATTGAAATAGTTGTTATATAAAACAAATTAGGTATTATTTTTTTTATTTGCGAAAGTAATGTTATGTTTAGTATTTTTAGGGTAAAAATAAAAAATAGTGATTTTAAAAAATAGCTAATCAACGATGCAAATGCGACATAGATTAAACCGTATTTTGCGGCAAAAATAATAATGGCAAAGCGTAATGGGGATAGTATTAGTTCTATTCGCGCTATTTTTTTTACATGTCCAGTTGCTTTTAAAAGGTCTTCTGCAAATAAGGCAAAAGGCCAGAAAAAGCCTTCCAATGCCAGTATTTGTAAAATGGGAACAGCTTCTAGCCATTGATCCCCATATAGCAGGTGAATGATTTGAGGGGCTAAGAAAATGGCTAGGATAATGGTTGGCCATATAATGAGTATCGCTATTGATACTAGTTGAAGGTAGTTTTCATTTAACTGGTTGTTCTTCCTATGGGCTTCGGCAAAATAGGGCATGAGAATCGGGCGAATGCCATTAACTAAAACCGTTGCAATAATATTAAGTGATCCCATCGCTCGGCTAAAAATACCAACCGCATACATATTTTGTAGTTTGCCTAAAATGATGTCGGGAGCCGTTGTGCTTAGGTGTTGGAGTATTTGGTTAATACTACTAAATGAACCGTAATGAATAATTCCTTTTATTTCTGAAAACCCGGGTAGTAAGGTAAATTCTTTGGGGGAATAGAATAGCGCGCCTAAAATTGTGATACTTGTTCCTGCAATGGCTCCCCAGGCTAAACTTAAATAACTCATGCCCTCTAAAGCGCAAAGAATGGACGTCGATGAGCCTACTAATGCACTCATTAAATTAATTAACATGAGTTGGTCAAAACGCATATTTCTGCGTAATAATGAAATGCTGTTTGCACCAAAAGGAATCAGCATAAAGTTAATAGCAATAACTTCAAATACCTTTGCAATACCGGGTTCATTGTAAAAATCCGCGGCTAGGAAGCGCATTAGGTAAATAACAATCGCTAAAGTCCATGCTAATATAAGTGTTAGCGAGAATGCACTTCTTATTTTTTCAGTTGTTAGGTTTTTTTCTTGTATCAGGTATTCGCCTATACCAAAGTTACGAATGAGATGAGCAAATCCAACTAAAGAAATAGCCACTGAAAAGATGCCAATTTCTTCAGGGTTGAGCAATCGGGCAATAATGATTGAAGCGACTAGACCAATAGCTATTTCTCCATAATTATTGATGCTGGAGAATATGAAAGATTTCTTTAAGCTCATAAGGTTTTATAAATTATCTTGTGTTAGTAAGCTAGAAAAATATTCTGGTAGCTCAGTCATTTCATTATTGTTTTTGTCCATAAAAACAACGTAATATATTTCAGGTGTATTATTAAATGTTAATCGTTTATATAATTGATATAACTTTGCTATATAGTCATTGTTTGTTATTGAGTTACCTAGTTGATACCATCTGATAATCTCAATATCTTCATTGAGCTGCTTATTTCGGAGTGTTGCAAAATTAATATGGCTATTGAGTTCTTTGTTATATGTTTTTGATTGTTGAACAAAATGCCAATTTTTTCGCTCATTTAAATGCTGTTCATTATTCATTCGACGTAATACATTTTTTGATGAAACCAATTCCGCTCCCTGTTGTTCATCCCCAAAATTGGCCTGATACAGTCCAATAATCGTGTCCTGATTTTTAAAATAGCGTAGCGATTCATTGGCTGCCCCTTCAAATTTAGGGTGCCATCCCCAGTTCGGGGGGCTTACTTCTTGCCATTGTTTGTTTTGTATTAACGGCGGCCATTTTGGGATTGTGGTTTGTGCGTGATAATTTTCGTGTATTTGTTGTTTAGTGAATGGCCAGATAGCGAGTGCTAAAACTAAGCTGATAGCAATAGCAGTGTTTTGTTTTAGAGTATAAGGTTTTTGGGATTCGACAGATTCGTTTATATTAGGTTCAGGATCTTTCCAGAAGGAGCCGATATAGAACATGAGAAAAATCACGAGGGCAAAAAAGATAGCACCATAAATTAGGTGATCCACACCGGTGGCGAGTTGCATATTACTTAAATGACCAATCATGACGATCATATAAGCGCGGAAGCCATTGGCAATAATAGGGAATATAAGAGAGAACAGGATAAAGATAGTGCGTTTGTATGTTTTTGTATAGGTGATATAAGCGTAGATGGTGCCGAGTGTGAGTGAGGCTAATAAATAACGTAATCCGCTACAGGCTTCAACCACTGACCACTGACCTGACACTAGCGTGAAGTGCATGCCTTCTCGGTAGACACTGATACCTGTTAGGCGCAGTAACCAAATAGTAAATGTAGCGGTGTATTCCATTAAGTAGGGGATTAAAACCTCGCCTACGGGAACCATCATGTACAGGAAAAAGAGGGGAAAGCTGAGTTTTTTGCTAGTGTCGTTGCCGAGATAAAACCAAAGGCTGCCGATAAGCATTCCTATCAGTGCATATTGCTCAATTACCAGTGCGTTAATAAGGCTACCTACTAGCCAAAGCATACCGTTGAGCAATACAAAAATAAGACCTAAATAGCTTAGTTTTATGGGGTGCAAGTGTCCGTGAAGGGCTTTGTTTTGCCAGATTAGCCATAAGCTCATAGGGATAACAAAAAAGCCATGAGTAAAGGTTTCTGAACGAATCCATATATCAACCATTGAGTTCCATGTAGCAAAATAAATACTAATGGATAGTAATAATATAAAGCTTAGGTAAAGGACTGTTTTGTTGTATAAAAAGTTCATCGTTTAGTTGATTGCATTTAGGTGGCGGTTTGCTAGCTTTTTATTATTAAAGGATGAAGATAGTTTTTTCAATTTGTTATTTATCTGTTTTTAGCAGGAGTTTATGCTTAGGAATATGCATGAAATAATTTATACATTGTGTTGGCTACCATTTTAAGACGGGACACCCTACAGACTCTAGTTCCCAGGCTCCGCGTGGGAATTCATGGGGCGACGCTCTGCGTCGCGGAACGCAGAGCGTTCCTGTCTGCATTCCAACGCGGAGCATTGGAACGAGAGATGACGCGTTGTTTGCCCCGTGTTAAATTGGTAGCCAATTTTGATTCCTACAAGTAATTTATAGTGCTGTGAATTACGACATAATTTATGCCATATTACTATAAGTTTCGTTAAACTTCTCAATAAACCGAGTGACATCAACAGGTGGTAAATGATTTATGCCTGCTGCTGCTTTACGTCCTCCGCCCGTAGGAAATAAGGCGCAAAGCTCGTCGGCTTTTATCTTGTTGTTTAATGGGGCGCGGACACTGACTTGATAGTCGCCTTCTGGGGTGTCTGTCAGTATGGCATGTGCTCTATCTGGGTATTGGTTGGCTAAATCATTGCCAAAGACGCCACTCACGCGCTTTGCCCATATTTCATTAGGGAGTTTATAGACGGCAATTGATTTTGTTTTATAAGAGGGCTGTGTTTGCGCTGCATTTTGCATGTCTTCTAAGTAGCCAGCCTCTAGTTGTTTAAAGGTGGGCTGCTGGTCTGCTATAAAATCAAGTGGGGATGCATAGTTGACAAGCTCTTGATAGAGCTTGTCTGGTGCAAAATGTAAATCCTCGATACAGCTACCATAGCCATTGTAATTAATATAGGTTCCTAGCTTTTGTAGTTGCTTGAGTGCGTCTGGCCTTAGATTTAGTGTTTTAGCTAGTTGTTCGGCACTGTGCTGTAAATTATCGCCGAAAGCTGCCGTAATAGCCCATAAAGGGTGTTTTCCTTGTAGGTGTTGATTGATGATTAAGCTGGTGCAGGTATTGGGGGCGGTATTGATTAAGACGTTTAAATTAGGATGCTTAGGTATTTCGCCTGCTTGATGGTGATCTGCGTAGAAAATATGCGCGCCACTATTTAAACATTGGATGACTTGCTCGCTATTTTTTTGTAGCGAAATGTCTAACACCGTTAGATGGTCGCCTGCTTGCGCATCAATTTTTTTAAGTAATTGAATGTCACGCTTTATTCCAGTCACTAAGATGGCATCTTTGGGATGCGCTAAACGTAGTTGTATTAGTGCACAAATACCGTCTGCATCACCGTTAAAAATATCGTAATCCATTAGTTTATTTTTGTGCTGGGTAGGATGTGGCGTTCACGTAATAAGGAGATGACTTGCTGTACGCTTTCTTCTAGTGATAAGGCATTCGTATCAATTCTTAATTCGGGATTAGTTGGGGCTTCATAGGGTGAAGATATACCAGTAAAGTCTTTGATGTCACCATTACGCGCTTTTTTGTACAGACCTTTTACGTCTCTTGTTTCACAGACTTCTAGGGGACAATAGCAATGAATCTCAAGGAAGTCGCCATGGGGCATAAGGCTTCTTGCCATCGCTCGTTCTTCTTTAAAGGGAGATATAAAGGCGGTCAGTGTAATGATGCCTGCTTCTAGCATGAGTTTAGCCGCTTCACTAATGCGACGGATATTTTCTTTTCTGTCTTGATTGCTAAAACTTAAGTCTTTATTAAGGCCGTGTCGAACATTATCACCATCTAGTACGAAAGTGTTCAGGTTGAGTTGATAGAGTTCTTCTTCAACGGCATGAGCCAGTGTTGATTTCCCAGATCCTGATAAACCGGTAAACCAAAGCACAGCAGATTTATGTTGGTTTTTTTCTTCACGTCGTTTTCTGTTGACTGTTGCTTGATGCCAGACGACATTAGTGGATTTTTCCGCTGGATTGCTCATGCTTGTCCTTAGGTATTTAAATTAATGAGGAGCTTGTATTATAGAGTAGGAATTTATTTATACTAATGCTTCTACACAGTTAGGCTGACTTAAAAACTGGTGTGGACTGGCGGTGTACCCATAAGCCCCCGATTGATAAACAGCAATAAAATCGCCTATTTCTGCTTTGGGTAAGTGCATTTTGTCGCCTAGTATATCAAGTGGGGTGCATAAGGGGCCAACAATGTTAACGGTTTGCATTTCAGCGCTATGCATTTTATTGGCAATAGCAACAGGGTAATTTTTACGGATCACTTGACCGAAATTGCCTGAGGCAGCGAGATGATGATGTAAACCACCGTTTACGATGAGATAAGTTTGTCCGCGAGATACTTTTTTATCAATCACTTGGCAAATATATAAGCCCGCTTCACCCACTAAATAGCGCCCGAGTTCGATAATAATTTCAGTGTCGGGGTGAGTATTCTTAAAGCGTGTCATTTCTTTATCTAGTGCTTCACCAATTGGTTGAATATCTAAAGGTGTTTCACCAGGAAAATAAGGAATACCATAGCCACCGCCTATATTGAGTTTTTTTATGGGAGAAGGACAGTATTCTGAGAGTTGATCCGCTAAAGCTAGACTTTTTTGTTGGGCGTCGATAATAGAGTCGGCTTTGAGGTTTTGCGAGCCACTGTAGATATGAAAGCCTACAAAGTCTAATTCCAGTTCTTTTATGCGTTTTAATATATCGGGAACTTGCTCTTCATCAATACCAAATTGTTTGGGGCCGCCGCCCATTTTCATGCCCGAGGCTTTGAGCTCAAACGCGGGGTTTATGCGGATGGCAATATGGGCTTGTAATCCACTTGTATGAGATATTTGTGCAATCGTTTCTAGTTCATGTGCTGATTCGACATGAAGGGTAATACCGGCAGCAATGGCTTGGCTTAATTCTTCAGGGCGCTTGCCTGGGCCAGCAAGACTTATATGCTGGGCAGACATGGGGGTATTCAATGCGTTTTGCATTTCCTTTGCTGAGGCGAGGTCAAAACCATCAACAAGGCTTGCCATGTGTTGTACTAAGGCGGGCATTGGGTTAGCTTTTATAGCGTAATGGATTTTTAAACCAGACGGCATGGCATTGCGTAAGTCTGCCATCCGTTGGTTTAGCAGTTCGCGATCATAGGCATAAAACGGCGTTTGACCTATGCGTTGCGCGAGTTGGGTGGTTTTTATTCCGCCAATCATGAGATCCTTGTCATGAGTCGGAAATAATGAGGCATGCTGATGTTGTGGGGCTGCTTTAGTTGTCATTATTAGGTGTGGTTGGTGCTTTGCTAGTAAAAGGGCTTATAAATTTAATTCTAGTAGGGTAGGGTATGCATCGCATACCTTGCAATGTTTTATGGTACTCAATGCGTACCCTACTGGAATGAACTGAGTTAAGTAGCTAATTCCAATATTGATTAAATAATAAATGAAAACATTTTAGTGTTTAAGGTATTTTTATAAAGCATTAATAAATTGCAAGCATAAAGCTTTGCGGTCAATTTTACCATTCGGATTTTTAGGTAATTCAGCTAATGCTATGATTTTAGCTGGTACCATGAAATTGGCTAATTGCGCTTTACATATATTCATCAAGTCAGTTTCATTAAATTGTTCAACAGCTTCGGTGCTGACAATAACAATGATCGCTTGTCCCAATGTTTCATGGGGAATGCCAATGGCTGCCGCTTCTTTGACTAAGCCTGAACTGTAAATGATTTCTTCTATTTCGGTTGGACTGACACGGTAGCCTGATGTTTTTAGCATATCATCTTTGCGCCCGACAAAATATAAGTAGCCTTCTTCATCCCTAGTGACTTGATCGCCAGACCATACGGCTATTTCTGTTAAAGGCAATTCGTTGAGTTGTGTTGGGGCTGGCTTAAAGCGTTCGGCTGTTTTTTCTGGGTCATTCCAGTAACCCATTGCCACTAATGAACCGCGATGTACGAGTTCGCCTGGCTCATGAGGGGCGCATAGACTACCATCTTCTCTGACAACCAGTATCTCCGCATTAGGAATGGCTTTACCCATCGAGTCGGGGCGTTGCCTAAGTTGTTCAGGAGGTAAATAAGTGGAGCGAAAAGCTTCGGTTAAGCCATACATTAGGTAAAATTGACTGTCAGGTACTTTTGCCCGAATAGTGTTCAGTATATTTTTAGGCATTTTTCCGCCAGAATTTGTCATATAGCGTAAATGTTGATTAACACTTTCTGGCCAGTTTAAATTGGCTAGTTGCGCCCATAGCGGGGGGACAGCTGCTAAGCCAGTAATTTGATGTTTATCAAGTGTTTTAATGACATCGCGAGGCAGTAAATAGTCTAATAATACACAGCTAGCACCTTTTAATAATGCACTGATAAGTTGGTTGAGTCCATAGTCAAAGCTAAAAGGTAAGACGGCGAGTATTTTGTCGTTTTCGGTAATATTAAGGTATTCGGCAACGCTCTCTGCGCCCGCAACGATATTGCGATGAGAGAGTACAACGCCTTTGGGTTTGCCTGTACTACCTGAGGTATAAAGTATGGCAGCCATGTCTGTATCTATGAGTTTAGGCATAGCTTGGTTGTTTGCGTGGCTCAGGAAGTCCGGCCATGCAAGTAAGCGGTGTGCTGGGTAGGTACTGACATCAGGCGTTTGATGGTCAACTAATATAATCGTATGTAAATCCGGACAGTTTTCTAGTTGTGTTGCTAGGCTTTGTAAGCGAGCGCTAGAGGTGATGAGAATTTGTACATTACAGTCATTTAAAATATGACTAACTTGAGCAGATTTTAGTACAGGATTAATGGGTACGAATACGCCGCCTGCTTGGCTGATAGCAAAGAAACTGGTAACGGTTTCGATTTGTTTGGGGAGGTAGATGGCAACGCGTTGCTGGGGTTTAAGAGATATGCCGAGCAATGCTTCGGCTTGTTTTTCAACTAATTGAGTGAGTTGTTGGTAGGGATAGTTCGAACCTTTTGAGCAGATGGCAAGGTCTTTAGGGTTTGATTTTGCTGGATTTTCCAGTATAAGATGTAAAAGTAGCGTCATTTTTTAAGTAAAAGTTTTTATATATTGAAATATACTTGCTAATGAGGGAATTTATTGTGAAGAATTATGTGCGTTATAGCGCACTGGCATATTTAATATTTGTCATTTATGGCAGTTTAGTTCCATTGGACTTTAATTTTATACCTTTGAATATTGCCTGGCAACGATTTGAAAATATACGTTATCTTAATTTAGGAATTGGATCTAGGGCGGATTGGGTTGCCAATATATTGCTTTTCATTCCGCTTGCTTTTTTGTGGATGGGAGTTTTGACTGGGAATAAAAATTTTTGGGGAAAGATATTCGCTTCTATTATCGTTGCTTTGTTTTGTTTCTTTTTGTGTTTTTCTATTGAATTTACTCAATTGTTTTTTCCGCCTAGAACCGTTTCTCAGAATGATATTATTGCCGAATGTTTAGGTGCTTTTATTGGTATTTTAGTCTGGTGGTTGGTTGGTGATAAGGCCGTTGCTAAGCTTGAACAATGGAGAGTATCTGATCCATCAAGTAATACAGATTATTATCTTCAGATTTATTTGGCATCTTTATTTTTTTATAATGTAATGCCTTTGGATTTGACATTAAGCCCAGTGGAATTTTTTCATAAATGGAATGAAGGGCGAATTATTTTAATCCCCTTTGGAGGACTCAAAGTTTCTTTTGTTGAAAATCTTTATGAATGGATAAGTGAGTTAATTTTATGGATTCCTGTTCCTTTATTGTGGGTAAGGAGGAGTCAATTTAGTCTTTATCAGCTTTGGATTAGGTGTTTTTCTGCTGCTGTTTTAATCGAAGTTTTTCAGTTGTTTGTATACAGTCGAGTGACTGATGTAACTGATATTTTGTTGGCATTATTTGGTAGTGGCATAGGGTTGTGGGGAGGGCGTTATTTTAGTTCTGAAGCTTCGGCTGAAAAGCAACATTATGTTAAAATATTAAAAAAAAATTCTTTATTAATTGGGGGTGCAGGGTATTTAGGTTGGAGTTTGGTTTTAATATTTGTTTTTTGGTATCCATTTGAATTTCAAGTTGACCGAGAACTTGTTCAATTGCGCCTTAAAGGTCTCTTTGATATTCCTTTTTATGCTTATTATTATGGAACTGAATTTAGAGCTGTAACTGAGGTTTTACATAAGACCCTTTTTTTCATGCCATTAGGGTTTGTGTTAGTTTTTATTGATCGTAGTCTTGGTTATCGTCAGTTTTTTTGGATGATTTCTGTTTTTGCGTTAGCTGTCACATGCGGGGTAATTGAAATTGCTCAAGCTTTATTGCCAGATAAAGTTGTTAGTTCAACTGACATTATTCTTACTGGTGTAGGTGGATATATGGGATATAGGGTGGGAAAGTCGTTTTTTTATCGGGCTGTTTCTATCACTAACATACGAAAGAGCGAATCTATTGATGTAAGCAAAATAGATCATAAAGTGGAAGGAGGGGCCTTTTCAAGGCAGGCAATATTAATTGGTCTATTATTAAATACAGGGGTATTGTATTTAGCCAGTCAATCTTCTTTTGTTCCTTACAATATTAGAGAATTAGTCAGTGGAGAATATGCGTTACTTAATGCCTTTGGTTTGTCTTTATCCGTCCTATGGTGCTTAGCTTTTCCAGTATATTACTTATCTTTTTCAATAAAAACAAAGAGAAATCCATTGTTATGTTTTTTTTATGGGATTGGTATTCATTCATTTTTTGCATGGTTTTTAATTAGGTTATCTGCGCCTTTGGAAAGTATTCATGATATTGTCGGCTCACCTATACTTAGTCTCTTTGCTGAATTAGAAATTTTCTTTCGCTTTTTTGCTTTATTTAGTGTGTTTTCGTTGGCCTTATTTGGAAGTATTTTAATCGTTATTACAACACTTGGCTTAGATGAAAAATTCCTGCGTTATTTTATAGCACTTTTTTTTGTTTCCTTGATAGTGTTGCCACTTGGTTATTGGGTTGTTGTCATTGAAGCGGCAACAGATAATTTAACGGAGTTAATGGTGGATGGAGGGTATTCATATACAGTCATAGGCTTGTTTTTTTATATGCTATTATTTAGTTATGTTGGGAGTAGGTTTGCCTCATTTTTTGTGCTTAGAAGCGTTTGGATGGTTTTACGGGGGGTAGGGGCACTTTTAATTTCTTTTCCTCTCGGTTATTGGTTGTTAAATTTGGCTACAGAATCATTTATTTTTAAATATGGTGCTGTCTTTTCTGCATTGCAGTTTTTACTTAGCCCAGATAGAGTGCATTTACTATCTGAAGACGATTTATTTTTCAGGTTTTGTATGGCACACTCTTTACTTATTTTACTTGTTTGCCTAGTGCAGGTTAGTTTTTGGAGAAATTTATCAAGGATAAGAATGCATTAATTCTTGAGGACTTTTATAGATATATTGTTGATTCCTGAATTCGTTAATTATCGAATTTTATGAAATATAGTCATTACGGGCTAAATTTCTAGGGCTATCTATATTAATAGTGCAGAGTGATAGCAGTGTTTTGGATGGTGATTTTAATGATTTGACTGAATTCAAAGTCAAAACGCTTTAGTATTTAACTTGTAAGTGGAATATGGCGGAGATATGCAGAAATTTAATAAAGTTTTTTACATAGTGTTGTGTTTTTTTATGGTTTTCACAAAAGCACAAGCAGAATCATTACCGGAAACCTTACAAAAAATTAAACCCAGCATTGTCGGAGTGGGGACATTTATGCCCTCTCGTAGC
>Ga0105357_10000485_pt1 | contig 20919 bp, 17 predicted proteins | sample GOMGulsemesocosm_4_FD_83660 | JGI IMG/M metagenome (GOLD analysis project Ga0105357, IMG submission 83660) | Methane-oxidizing microbial communities from mesocosms in the Gulf of Mexico - GOM15B Gulf of Mexico | ecosystem: Environmental > Aquatic > Marine > Cold seeps | place: USA: Gulf of...
ACAGTGTATTCACATTAAAATATTATCTGCAATTGTGGGTGAACAGTTGCAGCATGGCGCCTTCGAAAAATGTAACTCAAAATTTGAAAAGCCGTTGGGCTGATCTAACTTACCTTAATAGGAATATGAATTAGGCAATGAATTATACGTTTCAAATTTGGCCAATCCACAATTTAATTCTCGACAAGATGGTTGGGAAAACAAGTCTACAAGACTATTTCGGTGCTATCCAAAAACCATTTTCCGATCCTGATTTTAGAAGCGGCATGGATGTCTTGGCGGATTTGCGGCAAGTTGAACTGGAATTTGGATATGAGGACGCTCGTGCACTTGCCAACCAAATATCTGAGTCACCAGAAATGACTTATGGAAAAATTGCGGTAGTATCGACGGGAACTCTGAATTTTGGAACAATTCGCATGATGGGCTCTGCTGTTGAAGGAAAAGGTGTTTTCTCTGAATATCAAGTTTTTAAAGATTATTCTGAAGCGCGTAATTGGCTAGGGTTGCCCGAGGCATTAGAATTGGTGATTTAACTAGTTGAATTAGATTGCACTCCTTTAAAGTGTATTCGCTGCTTCAAGTACAGCATCAACGTGACCTTTAAGACGGACTTTTCGCCAGATTTTGCAAACAGAACCGCTGCCATCTACAAGGAAAGTTGCGCGTTCAATCCCCATATATTTCCGGCCATACATATTCTTTTCAACCCAAACGCCAAAAGCATCACAAGCCACACCTTCTTCGTCGCTCGCCAAAATAACGCTTAAGTCATGTTTTGTGCGAAATTTCTCATGCTTGGATATGGGATCTTTGGAAACACCAATGATTTTAACACCAAGTGCTGTAAAATCCGCCATCAGTCGAGAAAAACCAATAGCCTCTTTTGTGCAGCCCGGTGTGTCGTCTTTTGGGTAGAAATAAATAACGTAGGGGCTACCTTTAAGCGATTTATCGCTGACATCACCAAGGGTATCTGTTGGCATATTGAATGCGGGAACCTGTTGGCCTTCTTCAAACATTTGTCTTCCTCAATCGCGCGTAATTTCTATTCCAGAGTTATTTTTAAACAGTATAAGTGGCGAAAGTCATTCGCTCAATTGCTTGCCGACAATATTTTCAAAAATTTCTGAAACAGTGTGTTCTGTCTGTGTGACATGACAAGACAGCTGATCAAAGTCTGGCTGATTTACGGCAATACAAAGCGCTTCTTTCAGAGCGGCTGGGATATCATCCGTTACCAGCCGGTCTTTAAGCGATAACCTGATCAGTCCCTGCAAATTTAAATAAAGCGCCATTGCGCTTACTAATTTGGTGGCGGTTTTTGGCTCCAAAATACCGTGTTCTGCCATCTCATCAAAACTTAGTATGGTATTGGTCTTTAAAATATCAGGATGATCATTTCCATGTATGAGTTTTAGGAATTGGCAAATAAATTCCAAATCCATTAGACCGCCAGGATGAGTTTTGAGAGCCCAATTGGAAGTGGATGAGTGTTCTTTATGCAAACGTTGCTGCATATCCAAAAGATTTTTGGAAACGGTGACGGTGTCGCGCTTTGTGCGAATAATCTGCGAGAGTACTTCATCTGCTTCAAGTTGCAGGTCTTTATCTCCCGCGACAGCGCGTGCGCGTGTTAGTGCCAAATGCTCCCACGTCCATGCGTCTTCTAAGTAATATTTTTTGAAGCCACTCAAGGACAACGCGATAGGTCCTGAATTTCCGTGAGGTCGCAGTCTCATATCCACTTCATAAAGCATTCCCTCGCCAGTGAGTGCGCTTAGAGAATTTATGAAACGTTGTGATAATCGAGTGTAATAGAGGCCAGGAGGGATAGGCTTTGCCCCATCAGTAAGGACATCCTCGTCCGGAAGATCATATATAAAAATTAAATCAGCATCTGATCTTGGCGTCATTTCCTGACTACCCAGTTTCCCCGCCGCTATAACCGCAAATCGTCCACCAGGAACATGGCCATGTTTATCAGAAAGCTCCTGTTCAACCTGTCCCAACAAGCTTTGCATTGTAATTTCAGCTATTCGTGTGAGGCTCTCGCCCGCAGTGACCGTGGCGCCGTATTTTTCTTTACCGTTCACGTTGCTGAGGATTTGAACACCTATCCGAAATTTTAGATCATTTAGCCAACGGCGCGAGATATCCAATATATCTTGGAAGTCTCTTGCTGTGTCGAGCATCATTTGTAAATCTTCTTCAAGATCGGCTTGCGGAGGAAGAGGGCTCATAAAATCTGATGTTAAAACGCCATCCAATAAAAGAGGGTTTTTGGATAATTGGTCAGCAAGCTCTGGTGCCATCCCCATAATTTTTGCAACTAGCTTTAACAAGCTAGGGTGGGCACTAAATAGTGAGAAAAGTTGGACGCCAGCGGGCAGTTTTTTCAAAAATGCATCAAACCGCATAAAGGCAGCGTCAGGATTTACTGTGTTTGAAAGCTCTTCCAAAATTGCTGGCATCAACTCGGTTAGGAGTTGTTGGGCGCGAACTGTTCGGGTTGCGCGGTACCGTCCATGGTGCCACTCCCGAATAATTTGTGATAGAGCAGACGCGTCAGAAAAACCCAGTGCCGTTAGGGATTTCAACGTTTCAGGATCTTCATCTGATCCTGTGAAAACCAGTCTGCCGACTTTGTGGGTTTCGCTCTCTTCAAATTGGAACAGGTTGTCGTAATGGGTCTGTACGGTATTGAGAGTTTCTTCCAACTCTTTCCTGAAAAGATCGCTGTCGTTATACCCCATGAAAACGCCAAGTTGATTAAGGGCTTCTATTTTTTCAGGTAACAACTGTGTCTGTTCATCATTGATCATTTGCAGCCGATGTTCGAGGGTTCGAAGGAAGACATAGGCCTTCTCAAGGTCATCCCGAACAGAGGGGGCAACTTTACCGGCGTCTACTAAAGCATTTAAGGTGCCTAATGTTGTGGACGTCCTAAGGACTGGATTGCGTCCGCCTTCAATGAGTTGCTGTGTTTGACAGAAAAATTCAATTTCCCGAATGCCGCCTCTGCCAATTTTGATGTTGTGCCCATCAAGCGCAATCTCTGAAAATCCTTTATGTGTGTGAATTTGAGATTTGATCGCTTGAATGTCTGCAATGGCAGCAAAATCCAAATATTTTCGCCATACGAATGGTTTGAGGAAGTCGATAAACTCTTCACCAGCAGTTATATCGCCGGCTATTGGGCGCGCTTTAATCATGGCTGCCCGTTCCCAATTTTGCCCCTGACTTTCGTAATACACATGAGCCGCAATAAGGGGCAGAGCAATCGGCGTTGCGCCGGGATCCGGGCGAAGCCGCAAGTCCATCCGGAAAACATATCCATCTGCCGTCCGCTCATCCATCATTTTGACTAGATTTTTTGTGATCCTTATGAAGCATTCATCCATAAATTTGCGGCCCGTATAGACCACTTTATCTGCATCAAAAAATACAATCAGATCTATGTCACTGGAATAATTCAACTCAAACGCGCCAAGTTTACCCATGCCAAGTATGATAAGACCACTGTCTTTAACTGGATTTTCAGGATGAGGAAGTACCAAGTCACCTTTTGTATGGGCTTCGAGTAAAAGATGCGCAACGCACAGGTCTGTTGCAGCACCCGCAAATTCTGAAAGAATCCGTGTGACTTTGCTGAGTGATAATGCGTTGGCTAAATCGCCTGCAGCAGCCAATAAAGCAATGCGTTTTTTTGCAATTCGAAGTGCCTTCATGATGCGGGCTTGATCTACTTCAGGCGGTGCGGATCTTGTGAGTTCTTCGTATATAAATTTGAGAGCCTTTTTGCTGCCATTCCTCAATAGATATGTGAAAAATTCGAGATCAGTGAGGGCACATTGGCTCAAAAAAGGACTGTTTCCGAAAATAGAAGCCAAAAACTGCATTCCGACCTTAGAATTGCCCAATTCATTCGCCATATTGGAGAATTCGGAGTTCTGTCTGCATTGTTCAGCCCAATTTTCTAGTCCGATTTGAAGAAAATCGCTGTTTGATGGGGCTGGAAGATGTTTAACTTCGTTGAGAAACAGAAGTTTTTCGGGTGCAGGCATATCTATTGGTCCCAAAATCGGTCATAGTGTGTCAATCCAAAGCATTTTTAGATTTGATAATAGTTAATAAAGTGAATAGCACGTTTTGGTATTAACAGCTTCAAAAATACTAGCCTGAACCGTCCTGAGTGTATTGGTGCTTATCTTTCTTACAGCACTTATCTTGGTTGCGGCCTTAAGCCGTGGTCCAGTATCACTCACCTTTATGGCTCCCTACGTGGAACAGATTATTGCAGATCAATATCCGAATATTGATCTCGGTTTCGAAGGGCTTGAATTGCAATGGGATGGCCGAGATAAAAATCTGGTGTTTGGCATTACAAACATGTCGGCTCTTAAAGACAATGAAACTGTCGCCTATATTCCAGCTGTGACGGTCACCTTCAGCGGTGACGCCCTCCTAAAAGGCCGCGTTGCCCCATCAGGGCTTGAATTTACAGGACTTGAAGTCGTTCTAACGCGAGCTGAAAACGGGGGCGTGCGACTTGGGTATAGTTATATCGGTGGCACATCTGGTGACGCGGCATCGAACATAAAGCGAGACGCCACTCCCGAAGCCATTCACGAACTATTCGCAGAGCTTGGCCGAAAATCAGGAGGTTCAGATTTAACGGCCTATCTTGAAAGATTAGAAATTTATCAATTTTCTATTTTTGTCGAAGACCAAAAATTGGAAAAGAGCTGGAAAGTCACAGCGGCTGATCTAGTCGTTTGGAAGCGAGACGACGGACTTAATGGCCGGTTGCAAGGAGATATGCAAGTGGGAGAGGAGAGCGTCAATCTAGTGTTTGATGCCTCATATGACTCAGCTTCCAGAAATACGGTTATCAGAACAAATATAGTTGAATTTCCGCTGAAATTGTTGGCAAAACATCGTCCTGACTTGGATATTCTTAAAGGCGCCGATTTGTCCGTTTCAGGAGATGTCAATATCTCACTCAATGCTGCGTTTGATCCTGTCCAAATTGGATTTGTTTTGGGAACCGGAAAAGGACTTATAGATCTTCCGGATCTTTATAAGAAGCCACTTCCTATAAAATCTATTGCGCTTGAAGGTCATAGTGCCGCCCCGTTTAACATGTTGAATTTGAACGTTGTGAAAATTGCTACGCAAGGTCCAGTAATTACCATGAGCGGAACCTTTGAGAATTCTGAAAGTGGATTTGGTCTATCCATTGAAGGAAGTTCCCCAAATATGGAAGCTCGTGATGCGGCCATTTATTGGCCTTATTCGGCGGCGGCGGACGCTTATAACTGGGTTACAACCAAAATCACAGAAGGACATGCAACTGATATTACTTTCCGGGTAAACCTTCCCGCTGGAGCTCTTAAAAGCGGAAAAATTCCTGACGGTGCCATCGAGTTTAAATTTAGTTTCGACGGTGCGAGTGCTGATTATTTTGCGCCATTGCCAAAGGTACAAAATGTTAAAGGCAAAGCTATTTTAACAGAGAAACAGATCCACGTGTTTGATTTGAGCGGCGACGTAAATGGTCTTCCTCTTCCCATGGGTGATGTTCTTTTATATGACTTTGATAAGGACCTTCAAATTGCCGATATCACACTGACGGCTATTGGCAAAAATCGTCAGATCTTTGAATTTATCGATAAAGAGCCACTTGGTTTTGCGACCCCTTATGGGATTGTTCCTGAAAAAATGACTGGTGTCGGTAAAATAGAGGCCCAGTTTGTATTTCCGCTGAAAAATAGTCTCACTTTGGAGCAAGTTCACTTTGAAGCTAAAGGGCAGTTCGAAAACGCGTCTATACCCAATGTATTTGAAGATTATAGTCTGACCGACGGAAATATGGCTGCCTTAGTTACGCCAGATAAATTAACAGTAAAGGGCAACGGGAATATTCAAGGAACGTTAGCTGATATTTCGTTTCAATCGTGGTTTAAGGGCGCACAAGCAGGCAACCGAAGATACGAAATTGTTGCAAAGCTTGATGACAAGGCCCGTAAAGATCTCAAAATAATAGATACACCTTATCTAATTGGATCTGTCGGTGCATCCTTAGGCGTTGATTTGGACAGCCATGGGCAAGCCAATGGTGTTGTCACGCTTAATTTGGTGGAAGCCGCGTTGGACATCCCTGATCTTAAATTATTAAAGCCTGTTGGTGTCGGCGGCTTGTTTGGCGCTCAATTCACCACGAATGGTGGCGGGGAAAGTAAACTATCCAATATCCGGTTAAGTGCAGAAAACATCGAACTGGTGGGTGAGGCAGAACTTGATAAAGAAGGCCTTAAATCATTTTCTGCAAGTAAACTGATTTACGGTAAAAATGATTTGTCTGTCATCATTAATCGTCAAAATTCTCAGTCTTATGATGTCTCGGTTAATGGGCGTATGCTTGACCTGCAACCATATATTTTAGAAGAAAATCCTGATGCAGGATTAGATGAAAGTGACAAAGATAAAAATAGTGATAACGAGGATGAGCTTAACATTAACGTCAATGTGGTGATTGAAAAGGCGCTTCTCGATGAAAAGGTTGCGCTTGGCGCTGTGGCAGGATATGTCCAATATTCGGGTGGTTTAATTGCTAATAGTGAAATCCTCGCTAAACTGGACGGATTGCATGATGTGTCCTTCACGGTTAAGCAAAATGGCTTGAAAAGAAATGTTGTTTTTAAGTCAGCTCAAGCCGGGACCTTGCTGCGCGGGGCTGATATCTATGATAATAGCCGCGAAGGTGATTTGAAGATTACCGCTGAAATTGACGATAGTACCGACGATACAGTCATCAATGGGCAGGTCAAAATCGAAAAAATCCAAATCATCGATGCACCAGTTCTTGGGAAAATCCTGACGGTTGGGTCACTAACCGGTATCGTTGAATTGATGCAAAATGACGGAATGACATTTGAGACAATTGAGGGTCCATTTTCGTACAAAAATGGCGTGTTTCAGACAAAGAACTTTAGAGCCGTCGGTGCCATCGGCCTGACATTTACAGGTAAAGTTGATAAAGAAAATGATACATTGGACGGGTTTGGTACGGTTATTCCAGCCTACACACTGAATTCTATTCTTGGTAATATTCCCATCCTTGGAAAATTACTGGTTGGCCGCGAGGGGGAGGGGATCTTTGGATTTTCGTATAAACTTGAAGGGCTTGTCAGTAATCCAAAAGTGATTGTAAACCCGGTTTCAGCACTAGCGCCGGGCATCTTGCGGCGCATGTTCTTCGAGCCATGGACCGATGCTGGTAGCACTGATCCAAATCCAACAACTGACAATGAGAAATCGAGCGAAACACCTTAAGTGTGCCGCCCGATTTAAAAGGGTTAGTTTGGTAAAATCAAATGATGTCGTTTTTTACCGGCAGATAGTTTAATCCGTCCCGTTTCATTGACATCGGCTGATGTTACGATCCGTTTTTCATCAGATATTTTATCATCGTTTAAACGAGCGCCACCGCCTTTAATCAACTTGCGAGCTTCAGAGCTAGATTGGCAAAGGCCGACGCGATTAAATAAAGAAAAGGCTGGAATGCCCTCATCTAGTTCTGCTTTTGGAACTTCTGTGGTTGGCAGTGTTTCTGCAGTTTCACCAACTTCAAAAGTGCGGCGTGCCGTTTCTGCAGCTTCTGATGCGGCAGCTTCGCCATGAGCCAAGCGCGTACATTCGTTCGCCAGAATTTTCTTTGCTTCGTTTAAGCCAGCGCCTTCTAGGTTTTCAAGGCGGACAACTTCATCAATAGAAAGTTCTGTAAACAACCGCAAGAATTTACCAACATCCGCGTCTTCAGTGTTCCGCCAGAACTGCCAATAGTCATAGGCCGACAACATGTCTTCATTTAACCAAATGGCGCCTGAAGCAGTTTTACCCATCTTCGCACCTGAAGCTGTGGTGAGTAGGGGGGTAGTCAGTCCAAAGAGATCAAAACCATTTGTCCTGCGGCCAAGTTCAGTTCCGTTGACGATATTGCCCCACTGGTCAGAGCCACCAATTTGTAGAGTACAGCCATGGCGTTTCATAAGTTCAACGAAATCATAGGCTTGCAAGATCATGTAGTTAAATTCTAGGAAACTAAGAGATTGTTCCCGCTCTAAGCGAATTTTAACACTTTCAAATGTGAGCATTCTATTGATCGAAAAATGACGACCATATTCCCGCAAGAATTTGATGTAGCCAAGTTCGCTTAACCAATCGTCATTATTGACCATAACGGCGTCCGTTGGGCCGTCGCCAAATTTGATGAATTTTTCAAAAACAGAGCGAATTCCGTCCATGTTGTCTTGAATGATTTCATCGGTAATGACAGGGCGGCTTTCATCCTTACCGGATGGGTCGCCAACTTTCGTGGTGCCGCCACCCATCAAAACGATAGGTTTGTGTCCCGCTTGTTGCATGCGACGCAAAATCATGATTTGCATCAAGCTGCCAACGTGAAGACTGCGGGCCGTGCAGTCAAAGCCGATATATGCCGTAACTTGCTTTTCAGCGAAGGCCGTATCCAATTCGTCTAGATGGGTACATTGATGCATGTAGCCGCGTTCAACGAAAGTTTTCATAAAGTCAGAGCGTAATTCAGTCATTTGATCTATATTTGTCTTGTTGTAAAAATTGAATAGAGACAATCCTGTAGCACATTCTTTAAGTATTTTAAAAGGACTGCTTTTCCGGATGAGATAAAGAGGCATAGTTATTTGTATGGATATGGTTTGGGCAATCGGATTAATGAGCGGTACGTCTATGGATGGTATCGATGCTGCGCTTATTAAAACTGACGGTGTACATGTGCTTGAACATGGTACCGCAATTTCTATTCCTTATGAGCCCGCTTTCAGAAGTCGTTTTCAGGCGTACCTTGGGACGTTATCAGCTCCAGATGACGTCATCGATACGTTTACGGACTTAAATGCTGATGCTGTGCACCAACTTGTAGATCGCTCGAATTTGTCGATAGAGGAGGTTTCGATCATTGGTTTCCATGGTCAGACATTATTCCATGATGCGCCTAATAAATTAACAGTCCAAATTGGCGATGGACAGCGGTTGGCGGACAGATGTCAAATTGACGTTGTCAATGATTTCAGATCCGCAGATGTGGCCGCAGGCGGTCAAGGAGCACCGTTTGCCCCGCTTTATCATCAAGCCTTGGCGCAAAATATTGACGGCCCCATAGCCGTTTTGAATTTGGGCGGCGTTGGTAACGTCACCTATATAAATGGCGATGAAATATTGGCTTTTGATACGGGGCCAGCAAGTGCACTGTTGGATGACTGGGTTCGAGAGAGAGCGGGAATTGCTTTTGATGAAGGCGGAAAAATTGCGGAAATAGGGCGTGTTGATGAAACGACCTTAAAGGCTCTCTTGGACCATTCATATTTTGGAAAAACTCCTCCTAAAAGTTTAGATAGAGACGATTTTTCCAAGTCACCCTTAGGGCATTTATCTCTCGAAGATGGCGCGGCAACCTTGACGGCGTTTACAGTGAAAACCGTCGCCCTATCAAGGGATCATCTACCAATAGTACCTCGTCGCTGGTTGGTGACAGGAGGCGGACGTCATAATACTTTGATGATGCAGAAAATCCAGGCAGAGATGGGAACTGCTTTGGTGGAACCCGTGGAGAGTATCGGCTGGCGCGGAGATGAACTCGAAGCCGAAGCATTTGCGTTCCTTGCAGTTAGAAGCAGGGCTCAATTACCCCTTAGCCTTCCGACAACAACTGGCGTACCAACGCCGATGATGGGCGGTGTTTTTTACGAAAAGGCTGTAATCTAATCAGTGTCTAATGTGGTCCGAATTGCGGTTGCCAACTGGGTAGACGTATAGGGTTTTGGCAACGTGCGGCGACTGATATCACCAATCAAATTTTCCGCTTCAGCAGTTAGAAGTTCGTCTGCTCTTGAGTATCCACTTGTGAGGAGTATTTTGATATGAGGGGTCTTCTCTCTGACGTTTACCGCGAGGTCGTATCCGCTGAGAGTACCCGGCATAACGATATCGCTGAACATCAGATCAATATCAGGCTGTTCTTTTAGGATTTTTAAAGCTGCATCACCATCGGTGGCAAAATAGGTTTTATATCCAAGCCCTCTCAGTTTAATCTGAGCAATTTCTGTTAAATGAATTTCATCATCAACAATGAGAATGGTCTCCGTACCGCCCACAAGCGGGAGGTTTTCTTCAGGAGTATCAAGTTTAGTGCTTTGGTTTGCGCTGCGGGGAAGATATAGAATGAAGGTTGTGCCAGTGCCATCACCAGATTTAATTTGAATGTGGCCTTTAGCACGTTTGACAAACCCAAACACCATACTCAAACCAAGACCAGTTCCTTTTTCTCGATTTTTTGTGGTAAAAAAGGGTTCAAAAACGCGATCCCTAATGCTGTCGGAGAGACCTGTGCCGTTGTCACTCACACTTACCGCGAGATAATCCCCAGGCTTGGCATCCGGATTTAGTTTGGAGAATTCTGCATCCAATGTTGTGTTAAAGGTTTCGATGCATAGAGTGCCGCCGTTTGGCATGGCATCATAGGCATTGATAGAAAGGTTGATGATTGCGTCTTCAAAATCACTGGGATCGACATCTACCCGCCATGCATCCTCTGCCAAATGTGTTTTAAGGGTGATTGCCGCTGTTACCGATTTGGCGATCAGATCTTCAATGCTTAAAATCAATTCGTTGACATCAGTGATTTTACTTATGGAAGAGTGGTCACTCGAAAAACTCAATAGTTTTTTTGTGATTTTCGCGCCACGTTCAGCCCCATGGATAGCAGAACCTACAAGTGTTTGAAGTTTTTCGTCGTCTGGGATCTGTTCTGCTAAGAGTTCAAGGTTACCAAGTATGATACCGAGTAAATTATTGAAATCATGTGCTATACCACCAGAAAGCTGTCCAACAGCATCTAGTTTTTGGCTGCGCTGGAGATTACGTTCTAACAATTTGCTCTCGGTTACATCCATGCCAGAGAAGAATAATAAACGTTGGCCATCAAACTCTAAGATTTCAGCGTTTAGAATAAAATCCCTTATCTCACCGGACCGCATAACCGATTGTGTTTCGTAATTTCGAAGGTGGCCGTAGGTATTGATATCATCAAGGATCTTTTGTCGGTAGGTAGCGTCGCTGCCCCATATATTAAGCTCGTCGGCGGTTTTACCAATAGCTTCTTCGCGTGAAAATCCGCGGGTCTGCAGCCAAGTGTCGTTGACGTCTATAAATTTTCCTGTAGCGACTTCGGATACAGAATAAAGCTGAGAACTTGCATAAAAAGCCGTGTTATATAACGCACTTAAATACGCCAAATCGCTTTGGCTCTTTGCAAGTGTGATTTTAGTGTCGAAAAGCTGCTGTTCGAGAAGTTTGTTTTGATACTGCAGGTTTTCGTATGCTTCGCTCAAAGCACGGGGCGTTACTAATTTGGCGAAATAGGTCGAAATTAGATTTAAAAACGCCATCCTCATCCTTAATCTATACAATAAAACCCAATTAATCCCTCAATATGTGTTCGGTGTGAATACATATTGAGGGTAATCAAAAGTTACGAGTTACTCTTCTTCTTCTTTTCCAAGAAGTCTCATATCTAGATATTCGTCTACAGTTTCCATCAGGCTTGGAATTTTTTCCTGGAAGAAGTGATCAGCTCCTTCAACTTCAGTATGATGGATTGTAATGCCTTTTTGGGCTTGTAATTTTTCTACCAGTTTCTGAACATCTTTTGGCGGAACTTGAATGTCTTTCAAGCCGTTGACGATAATTCCAGAGGATGGGCAAGGGGCAAGGAATGCAAAGTCATACATGTTCGCCGGAGGTGCCACAGAAATAAAACCCTCAATCTCTGGGCGTCGCATAAGCAATTGCATCGCTATCCATGCGCCAAAGGAGAAGCCGCCTACCCACACAGAAGGGGCATTCGGATTATGAGTTTGCATCCAATCCAATGCAGCCGCAGCATCAGAAAGTTCGCCAATACCTAGATCATAGTCGCCTTGGCTTCGGCCAACGCCGCGAAAGTTGAAACGAAGAACGGAAAAACCGCGTTCTTTAAAATCTGTAAATAGATGATAGACGACTTTATTATTCATCGTTCCCCCAAATTGCGGGTGGGGATGAAGAATCAAAGCCAAAGGTGCATTCGGTTCTGAAGAGTGGTGATATCGGCCTTCGAGGCGGCCTTCTGGTCCATTAAAAATTACGTCAGGCATTTAGGTTTAAGTTCCCAATCTTCAAAAAAACATATTCAGCGCATTTACATAGAGTTTGCGTCAATAATCTGTGACCATTGTCAACAAATGCAACAATTCATCTTTAGCATACTTCCTTCACCTTGACAGGATCTAGACAATATATATATCACGAAATGAAGGGCGCGTTGTAACCTCTTGTGCAATCAGCTATATTAAACGCCGCACAATACAGAAGGAATGGGCATATGTTCAAGCATATTAGCGAAGATCTTGATGCGGTTATCGAAAGAGACCCCGCTGCGCGCTCAAAATTAGAGGTAGCTCTCCTCTATCCGAGCTTCCACGCAATTCTGTTTCACCGCCTTGCTCATCCTTTGTATCAGCGCAATTGGAAGTTCCTCGCGCGGTTGCTATCGCAAACAAGTCGGTTCTTGACGGGCATTGAAATTCACCCCGGTGCCAAGATTGGATCGAAGCTGTTTATTGACCATGGAATGGGTGCCGTTATCGGTGAAACCGCAGAAATCGGGGATAATGTCACTCTGTACCATGATGTGACACTTGGAGGGGTGAACCCTTCTGTAGATTCCGATACGCAGCGCGATGTGAAGCGTCACCCAACACTGCTTGATAATGTAATCGTTGGATCGGGCGCTCAAATACTAGGCCCCATCACTGTTGGCCGTTGTGCCCGTGTTGGCGCAAATTCGGTTGTTGTTAAAAATGTACCTGAACGGGTAACCGTTGTGGGTAGTCCTGCACGTGCTGTCACTCGATCGGCCCGTCCTAACGAAGAAAGATTCGCAGCCTACGGTATTGGCGCTGATGAATTACCAGATCCAGTATTTAAAGTTTTGGATGGTTTACTCGATAAAGTTCAGTCACTTTCTATGCGTGTTGAAGAGCTGGAAAGTGATCTGGATGGAAAACCGTCTCGCTCACCACTTTTAAGTGGGAAGAAGGTTGATCTGGAAGGCTCTGAAGAAGATCCAATGGGCGGTTCTGATAAATTCTAGCAACTATTAACTTGCCGGAGCGTTCAGCAGGACATATTTTGCCTGTATGAAGAATGCAATTTATCTAGATTATAATGCGACGTGCCCCATCCGACCCGAAATTATCGAGTTGGTTTCAAGTGTGATGACTGAAGGTGGTAACCCATCGTCAGTCCATGCGCACGGGCGGAAAGCGCGGGGCCGTGTTGAAGATGCACGGCGACAAATTTCAAAGCTGATTGATTGTAAGCCTCAGGAAATTATTTTCACATCTGGTGGAACTGAAGCCAACAATATGGCGCTGAATGCTGTAAAAGGCTGCACTGTCATGACGGCATTGGGAGAGCATGATTCAGTTTTAGCACCTGCGAATTTAAATGACGTTCGTAATATCGCCTGCCGTCCGAACGGACTTATCGACCTTGAGGATCTAAAGACAGCGTTAGAGGCCGCTCAAACTCAATCCTTTGTCTCCATTATGCTTGCAAATAACGAAACCGGTGTGTGCCAGCCCATTGTTGAAATCGCAGAATTGGTGCATTCCTTGGGCGGATTACTTCATACAGACGCCATACAAGCAGTGGGGAAAATTCCTGTTAGTTTTCGAGATATGGGCGTGGATATGATGTCTGTTTCTGGCCATAAAATCGGTGGACCGCAGGGGCAGGGGACCTTGGTCGTGCGAGAAGGTTTAGTTATTAAGCCCGGTCAAATCGGCGGCGGTCAAGAACTTGGCCGAAGAGGTGGGACTGAAAATGTTGCTGGTATTGCTGGATTTGGATTAGCCGCTGAGATGGCGGGCGCTGATTTGCATAGGTATTTATCCGTTGAAGATCTTCGAAATACAATGGAGGCTGAGCTTTCGGATTTCTGCTCAGGCGCGGTGATTTATGGAGCAAATTCAACCCGTCTTCCAAACACGAGTTGCCTTTCCATGCCCGGCGTAACAGCTGAGTTACAGGTTATGAATTTTGATTTGGCTGGAATTGCGATCAGTGCGGGTTCGGCCTGTTCAAGCGGAAAAGTAAAAGCAAGTCATGTGTTGGTCGCAATGGGGGCTAACGAGATAGAGGCAGGTGAAGCAATCCGTGTTAGTCTAGGGCGAGAGACAACCCGAGCTGAGATAGATAGGTTTGTTGAGGTATGGAAAAAACTATACGAGAAGAAGTCACCAAGATTTGCTGCGTGACCGAGTTTTTCCGGCGTTCGTTTTTTTAAGAGGTTAGAGTTTCGATGTCAAAAGTGACTTTTGTAAAACCAAATGGCGATAAAGTTGAAGTGGATGCTCCGCTTGGGAAAACTTTGTTGGAAATTGCCCATCACAACGGCTTAGAACTGGAAGGTGCCTGTGAAGGAAGTTTGGCGTGCTCAACATGTCATTTAATTGTGCATGAAGAAGATTTTGATCGCTTACAAGAAGCGACAGATGACGAGGAAGATATGCTTGACCTTGCTTACGGATTGACACCAACATCACGTCTTGGGTGCCAAATTGTTATGACTGAAGAACTTGATAACCTCGTGATCTCTCTCCCCGCTGGATTTAACAATCAGCTGTTTTAAAATGAAATTATTTGATCGACTAAAAGCGGCCAATGAAGATGTTTGGCAGGACTATACTCACCACGAATTCGTGCAAGGTGTGCAATCGGGCCAATTACCTGAGAAAGCTTTTCAGTTTTACCTAAAGCAAGATTATCTCTTTTTGATGCATTTTGCCCGTGCTTACGCGCTGGCGGCTTATAAAGCTGATAATTTGGCTGATATGAAAGCGGCATCTGAAACTGTGACTGCTTTGGTCGATACAGAAATGCGGCTTCATGTGGAATATTGCGCAGGCTGGGGCATTACAGAGGCGCAAATGCAGGCCATCGAAGAAGCACCAGAAAATATGGCTTACACTCGGTATGTGTTGGAAAAAGGGATGTCAGGGGACATTTTGGATTTGTATGTGGCGCTGGCGCCTTGTGTGATCGGTTATGGAGATATTGGTACCCGGCTAATTAAGAGCAGTGATACCAAACGATCAGGTAACCCTTACACGGCCTGGATTGAAATGTACGGCGGGGACGAGTATCAGCCAGTGTCGGAAGCTGCAGCGGCGCAGATAGACAGACTTGCTGAAACTCGGTTTACAGAAGCCCGGTTTGTAAGCCTTTCCAAAACCTTTAGAGAGGCAACAAAGCTCGAAGTTGGGTTTTGGCAAATGGGTTTGGATGTACTGAAGTCGTAACTATTCCTTTTCCCATAGAATAGGCGAAGGTTCTGTAAAGCAATTGTGGGTGACGATATCGCCTTCGTCATTCCAAATATGCAATAGAAACTCAGAAGGCTCTGACGTGGTGGCAAGCCTGCTGCTTTTTTCGAGGTGTAGCACTATATTATGAGTTGTTGATGGGCAAATTTGTGCTTGAACACCATGAAAATTTGACAAAATTGACCGATGGAGATGTCCGCAAAAAATACGGATTACTTGATCGTGTTTTTCTAAAATCTCACCGAGCTTATGAGCGTCAGCTAAACCCATGTCATCCATAGCCTTAATTCCGGTTTTGAACGGCGGGTGATGCATGAAAATAACCGTTGGTTTTTCAGGATCTTCTTTTAAGGATTTCTCGAGCCACTCCAATCTTTGTTTACACAACACCCCACCAGGTTCACCTGGAATATTTGTGTCGAGCATGATCAATTTATGGCCGTTCATTTCCCAAGCATATTGAATAAATCCATTTTTAGGGATGTAGGAATGATCTGGAAAGATTGACCGAAGGGTATCTCGACAATCGTGATTGCCCATGCCGAGGTAGACAGGGATCTCTGTTCTCTCAACGATGTCCTTTAAGATGGCATAAGACGGAGCATCACCGCAATTTACCAGATCACCTGTAATGACAATAGCATCCGGTTTCGGACTGAAGTTAGCCGCTTTATCAAGGGCAACTTTAAATTTTTCGGCAGTTTGGTATAAATTATGGAACTCCGTCCCGTCAACATCAACATGAGGGTCACTGAGCTGGGCAATTATCATTGCGGATTTCCTTCATGAACGAGGGTGAGCATATCTCTTTTACGAACGAATTTACGTCTTGGGCTGTCTTCACTCGCATGTTTTTGTTCGGCTTCGTTAATTTTCTTCCAATCATTGAATGAGACCGTCTCAATCCCACGGGCAGCACAATAATAGTCTAATCCGCATGCTCCTGTTTTCGTCGTGTCAGGGCCGTTGCAATGATCTTCGATAATGAGATCAACAACCGCTTGGCTATCTAAGCGGTTAGTGCCGATAGTGCCTGAGGGGCCGCGTTTGGCCCACCCGACAACATATAATCCGTCTTCCACGCGGCCATCCGTGTTTTTTACCACCCCGTTTTCAATGGGCAGATCAGCTATGGGTTTAAGTTCGTATCCGATGCACGTCACTAGTAAATCGCAGGGGTAGTCAATGAATTCGCCTGTTCCAACGGGTTTTCCATTTTCAATTTTATTCTTTTCAAACCGCATAGACTTAATGGCTTCATCACCGGAGATCGCAACGGGAGACAGCAAAAAGTCCAAAGATAACAATCGTTTTCCAGCAGAAATGTCGCTGGAGCCAAACTCACGCAGAAGTTTTAGGTTAGTGTTGACGATTTTGGTTTCTTTCGCATCATCAGATTGAAAACTTTCAGGAATAACTGAAGGGTTCGTGTAGGGGGTCGCAGTGCTTAATGCCTTGAATTCGCTAAGCTCTTTCGATGAAAAATGAGCATGTTCCGGGCCCCGGCGACCGATGACATGAACGGATTGAATTGGACTGTTGAATATTTTTTCGCCTGCATGTTCCACCAAGTCAGAATCCGCCATTTCCTCTCTCGTACTGAGGGCAACGCGGGCCACATCTAGGGCCACATTGCCATTCCCAATAACGATGACATTTTTAACGTTCAAGTGAGGGACTGCATCTCGAAATTCAGGGTGCCCATTATACCAATAGACGAATGTTTGCGCGCCAAAAACGCCCTCCTTATCTTCTCCGTCAATGTTAAGTTCTCTATCTTTGGGAGTGCCAACAGCTAGAACTACGACATCATATAAGTCTTTCAGGGAGGCAAGAGTGATGTCGCTGCCGAAACTGATGTTTCCGACAAAACGAACATTACCGTTTTCCATGATTTTGTCGTAGGCGCGAGATACATTTTTGGTGGTCTGGTGATCAGGGGCAACGCCAGTTCTGATCAGGCCGTAGGGCGTAGCCAATTTGTCGAGAATGTCGATTTCACATCCCGGGCAATTTTTATTTAGTGCACCAGCTGTATACATTCCAGCCGGTCCTGAACCAATAATCGCTACTTTTAAGCCTACTCCCATTGATACCGTCCTTGTTATTTTAGCCCCCCAAACCGGGCAGAGAATTCAGTCGACGCGTCGGGCAGTTTACCGCCCTTTGTTTCAAGCGTTTGCAATAAGTGCGTTTCCGCATCTTGCCAGACTATTTGATAGATGTCGTGAAATAACTCTTTCGCAGTATTACCATTCCAGCTCTCTGGCAGAAGGTTACTGGGAAGCATCGGATCCCGTAATAGAGCCCGCCTATAATCATGAACAAGAAGAGTGCGAAGATTGAACGATTGTTCTGAAGTTAGATTAATACTATGGTTTAACTTGTTGATTATAGGGTTAAAATGAGTAATGAAATCGGTGTATCCATTTTCGATGGAAGACAAGTTCCAGCCTTTTTGAACCAAGATATGTTCTTGCGTTTCATCTGTCAGGGAAAGGCCGTTGGCTTTCATAAATGCCACATGAGAGGATATATCTAGATCACTTACCAAACGCTCAACCGTCTGCCTTTCACAATTTGGGTGGGCGTAAATACCTGAGCCTAAATCACCAAAACCAAGCCATGCAAGTTCCAAAGATAGTTGCTTCTTTATGTCATCGTCCAGTTTCCGCCTTTCGGAAAATAGCAAAGTCCATTCGCCGTCCCACGCTTCATCTATATGGTTGTAAATGCGTTTGGTGGCTTCTTCAAACCGATGTTGGCCAGATGCCGTCAACGTATAAAAACTACGTCGCCCTTCTTGAAAGCTTGATAGAGTTTTCTCATTTTTAAGGCGAAAGACGGACGTGCGAACGGCGCGTTCATTCAAACCAAAGGGAGCGACTAAATCGATAAGACTTCCCAGCCACACAGTTCCGCCGTGAGGTGCGATTGAATCTCCCCAAACGGTGACAAGCAATGACCGTGCCTTTAGGGCAAGTTTTTTGGGTAGATCTTCAATGTTTTTGCTTAAAGATACACTTGCGTCGCTCATCCCAGACAGACATCCGATCTTCAATATGATACATGAACAATAATTTCATGTATCATATTGAAAGAGTTTTCGGAAACTATCCAGTGAAAACAATACACTAGGAAAATTTTATTTTGATTATGAGATTAATTCTTTGGCCAAAGCGGAGTGTTCTGACAAAAGTTTGGCCATGTCTAAGCCTTCGACCACACCGTTCGTCACCCGCCATCTGCCGCCAACCATAACGTGATCAGCTTGATGAGCACCACAAAGAAGCAGGGCGGCTAAAGGATCACCGGCGCCTGAAAAGCGAGGCTCGGTCAAAGAAAACAGCGCAAGGTCAGCTTTTTTTCCGACGGCGAGTTTACCAACATCATCGCGTCCAAGGCATTTTGCTGATCCTTCGGTGGCAATTCGAAATGCACTCTGATGGGTCATCTCGTCTGCATCATACCGAAGTCTTCCAAGTAGCATGGCTTGGCGGACTTCCTGTATCATGTTCGAGCCATCGTTTGAGGCCGATCCATCGACACCAAGGCCAACTGGTGATCCCGCAGCTTCGAGCTCTAACGTTCTGCAAATTCCTGATGACAGCACCATGTTAGATGATGGGCAATGCGCAATGCCCGTTCCCGCGGCACCAAGGCGTTTAATTTCTGAATCATCGAAATGAATGCCATGTGCAAGCCAAACATCATTGCTAAGCCAGCCGACATGCTCCAGATAATCAAGGGGTCTAAGACCAAACATTTGTTCGCAAAAGGCTGTTTCATCATGAGTTTCAGCCAGATGAGTATGAAGACGAACGCCGTGTTGACGGGCGAGAACCGCCGATGCTTTCATTAACTCAGTGCTGACGGAAAAAGGAGAACAAGGAGCAAGTGCAATTTGTATCATCGCATCAGGACCGTTCTCGTGGTAGGCCTTGATCAGGCGGGCACTATCATCAAGAATGATCTGCTCGTCTTGAACGGTGCTTTGCGGAGGCAAGCCACCTTGATCTTCACCGAGACTCATGGAGCCACGGGTCAAAGTTACGCGAATACCGAGTTCGCGGGCTTGTTCTACTTGTATATCAATGGCGTCACCGATACCCGCAGGGAATAGGTAATGATGATCTGCGGCTGTAGTACAACCAGAAAGTAAAAGCTCCACTAGAGCAAGCTTAGAGGCGCTTGCCATCATTTCTGGAGATAACTTAGCCCAAATAGGATAGAGTGCTTGAAGCCAAGGAAATAACGGTTTGTTCAAGGCAGGCGGGCAGGCACGTGTCAGCGTTTGATAAAAATGGTGGTGCGTATTAATCAGACCCGGCAAAAGCACATGTTGGCTAGCATCAAAAATTTCTAGATCGCTTGCAGCCCTTGAGGTCGGCCTCATACCTGCGGGTACAAGCTCAACAATATTCGTTCCCTCAACGACAATGCCGCCGTCTGAATTGTCTGCTAAAATCGCGAGTGGGTTTTTAAGCCAAGTAGCCATACCATATTACCTTTTCACAAATACACATATTGAAGTGTACTTTACGCCGATCGAGAATAAATGACGATACGAGATTTGCGTTTGTTTGAAATTTGTCTCGCGATATATCAATTATTATTATTGCTCTTCTGTGTATCTATCCGTAAATTGCGAAGACGTGATGATTTATATTGTCCTCTAGGCAACCAATAGAGTTAGCAAAACTATGCATAAACTTGATAATATTGAACTATTCAAAGATTTAAATTCTGAGGAACTGCAAGCCATTTCTATGAAATGTTCATGGAAAAATTACTCGACCGGTGAGCAGATACTCGAGAAATCGAGTACCAGCAGAGATGTATTCTTTGTTGTTGAGGGGAACGTAAATATTGTCAATTTTGGTGTGTCAGGCAGAGAAGTTGCCTACGCATCTGTTGAATCGGGGCAATATTTTGGAGAACTGTCAGCTATAGATGGCCGGCCGCGGTCAGCCAATGTCATTGCCAACAAAAAATGTATTCTGGCATCGTTGTCACCGGAAAGCTTTACAGAACTTTTGCAAAGCCACCCTGAAGTGTCACTTCAAGTGCTGCAGCGTCTGGCGAGAATTATTCGTGTTAATGACGATCGTATTCTTGATTTATCTACGTTGGGCGCAGTTCAACGCGTTTGTCAGGAATTACTGCGAATGGCAGAACCTGATCCGGTTACGCCGAATTCTTGGCTGATTTACCCAATGCCAACCCAAAGTACTATTGCGAGCCGAGTTTCGACCACACGTGAAACCGTTGCCCGTGTTTTAGGACAGCTCAGTAACGAAGATCTTGTCCTTAAAAAGGGAAAGAACCTGTACTTGAAAGACCGCGCCGGAATCGAAGAAATGATCAGTAATCTTGCTGCATCTTCTGGGAATGTTGCCCGCTGATAGTTATTGATGTAGCCAGTGGGTAATCCCGTTGGCAGCAGCGA
>Ga0105357_10000487_pt1 | contig 20878 bp, 17 predicted proteins | sample GOMGulsemesocosm_4_FD_83660 | JGI IMG/M metagenome (GOLD analysis project Ga0105357, IMG submission 83660) | Methane-oxidizing microbial communities from mesocosms in the Gulf of Mexico - GOM15B Gulf of Mexico | ecosystem: Environmental > Aquatic > Marine > Cold seeps | place: USA: Gulf of...
AGAGCAATGCAGCAGCGGTGTTAATAAATTTCGCCGGGCAACCAGCCCGCCTGTATTCATTGCCTTGCTGCTACACCGCTCTGTATGCCAGAGGCGGGCGGGACTTGATCAGAGGTTCCTTAGGTCATACTGATCTGAAGACAACCCAGATCTATACCCATGTTTTACAGCGGGGGGGCAATGCGGTTATTAGCCCTGTTGATAGCGCCTTGAGAACTATCCCAAGTATTATAAAATGACAGACATTGGCTGTGTTGTTTTGTTCGTGTTGCCAATGTCTGTTTCTTAGGCTGTGAATCAGCCCGCTGTTATTTTGAAGCTTCTAAAGCTTTTGTTGATAGAAATTCGTCGTAAGTGCCTTGGAAGTCATTTATCTTATGGTCTTTTATCTCGATAACTCGAGTTGCCAAGGACGATACAAACTCTCGATCGTGGCTGACGAATATAATGGTGCCAGGGTAATTCTCTAGCGCCAAGTTAAGCGCTTCAATAGATTCCATGTCCAAGTGGTTGGTGGGTTCGTCCATCAATAACACGTTAGCATCGGTCATCATCAGCTTGCCAAATAACAAACGGTTCTTTTCTCCACCGGAGCAAACTTTTGCTTTTTTCTGAAAGTCATCCGCCGAGAACAACATGCGGCCGAGCGTCGCCCGTACAATTTGATCACTGTGGCTTGGCTTGCGCCATTGGCTCATCCAGTCGAATAAATTATCTTCGCAATCAAAGTCGCTAGTCGCATCCTGTGGGCAATACCCTAAGGTGGCATTTTCAGCCCATTGCATGGTGCCTTCGGTGTTGCTTAATTCTTTCAGTAGGCAGCGTAGGAAAGTGGTTTTACCGGCGCCGTTTTCACCGATAATAGCCAGGCGTGATCCTGCTTCTAGTATCACGTTAGCGCCGCTAAACAGTGCTTGGTCTTCAAAACTATGACCAAAGTTTTCCAGTGTTATCGCTTGGCGATGTAGTTTTTTGTCTTGGCTAAAACGAATATAAGGCGTGACACGGCTAGAGGGTTTTACGTCATCTAATTTTATCTTGTCGAGCTTTTTAGCGCGCGATGTTGCCTGTTTGGCTTTAGAGGCATTAGCAGAGAAGCGGCTTACAAATTGTTGCAGCTCGGCGATCTCGACAGATTTTTTTGCATTCTCAGACTGCAAGCGTTCTTGTACCGCAGTGGCGGCCATCATGAAGTCGTCATAAGTACCTGGGTAGACGCGTAGCTCACCATAATCGATGTCGGCCATGTGGGTGCAAACAGCGTTTAAGAAGTGACGATCGTGAGAGATGATGATCATGGTGCTTTTGCGTTCGTTCAAAACGTCTTCCAACCAGCGGATGGTATTCATATCCAAGTTGTTGGTCGGCTCATCGAGCAGCAAAATATCAGGATCAGAGAACAGGGCCTGAGCTAGTAGAACTCGGAGTTTCCAACCGGGTGCGACCTCGCTCATTAAGCCGTAATGTAAGTCTTGCGAAATGCCGGCGCCAAGTAAAATTTCTTCGGCGCGGCTTTCGGCGCTGTAGCCGTCCATTTCTGCGAACTGGGTTTCTAGGTCAGCTACTTTCATGCCGTCTTCGTCAGACATTTCTGGCTGGCTGTAAATGCGGTCGCGTTCTTGTTTGATTTCCCACAGCTCAGCGTGACCCATAATAACGGTGTCAACGACGGTGAATTTTTCAAAGGCGAATTGATCCTGGCTTAGCTTGCCAACGCGTTCGTTTGGAGAAATACTCACGGTACCTGCGCTTGGGGCTAAGCTACCATCGAGGATTTTCATGAAGGTCGATTTACCACAGCCGTTGGCGCCGATTAAACCGTAACGGTTACCGTTGCCAAATTTGACTGAGATGTTTTCAAATAATGGCTTGGCGCCAAACTGCATTGTGATGTTCGCGGTGGAGATCAATGGACTTTCCTAAAATAGTATCAGTGCAACTAACGCCGAGTTGAGTGGTGTTGGCGTTAAGCATTTGAGGTGGTAATTGGCAGCGTGTCGGGCGTGCTGCGTAAATGTGTTTTTTGCTACGGCGCAATAGCGTTCGTTTAGCCAAACGTTATTCCAGTGTTTTCTCCCAAAACATAGCTTTTCCTAATTGGGGGTCTAGCTCATAGCCGGTAAAGCCTAATTTGAGGTAGGCATTTTGAGCTGGGATATTCCCCTCAAGAACTTCTAAGGTTAACTTGCAGCAGCCTTTTTCTAGGGCGAAGGCTTGCACGGCGTTTATCATTTGCAAGCTAATACCCTGGCCTCGATATTCCGCCTTAACCGCAACATCGTGAATATTTAACAGCGGCTTGCATTTAAAGGTAGAGAAGCCAAAAAAACCGTTCAGTAAGCCCGCCGGCTTATCATCGACAAAGGCGAGTATGCTTACCGCGCTGTCGAGCTTTGCCAGTTCACCAACAAGCTTGTCTTTGGTCTCGGCGCACAGAGCTTGGTTGCCGCCCATTGGGTCTAGGGCATAAGCGTCGAGCACTTCAATTAAGGCAGCCGCGTGAAGCGGGTTTTGATAATCTGCAATAATAATGTCGGTAGCCATAATGTGCTCAGTCCTAAAGGTTTGCGTTTTAAGTTGCTGTGTTGGTCTTGATTACGATAAGCCGTAATTGTGACAAGCCTAGTCACGAAAAATAGTTTCGATTAAATGGTAGCCAAATTTGGTTTTCACCGGGCCATGCACGGTGAGGATGGGCTTTTTGAACACAACTTCATCAAAGGCTTTAACCATTTGGCCACGACGAAATTCTCCTAAACTACCGCCAGCTTTGGCAGAGTTGCACTTGGAGTGTTTTTTCGCCAACTGGCCAAAGTCTTTGCCTTTGGCCAGTTGTTGTTTTAAGTGCTCAGCTTCCGCCTGGGTTTTCACCAAAATATGTCGTGCGCATGCGGTTGCCATCGTCGAGCCTTTATCGTACGGCGCGTTCATCGTATGGCGGGGCATAGGGTGAACGCGGGTGTTTATTTATTAAGTGATTTACGGTTGTTACAGGGTTTAACCTTGGCAGCTTAGCTGCTCCAAGTTACTTTACGAACCCGAACATTTTTACCTTTAATCTTGCCTTCTTGTAGGCACTTGAGTGCGCGGTTGGCAACCGAGCGGTGTACGGCAACATAGGCGTGGAACAAAAAGATATTAATTTTACCGACTTGTTTGCCTTCGATGCCGCCGGCTCCGGTTAAGGCGCCAAGGATATCTCCAGGGCGTAATTTGCTCTTCTTGCCTGAGTCAAAACCCAGCGTGACCATTTGCGGGCGCTGAACGAGGTCAGCATCCATTGTTTCGTTGGGAACATCGCTCCAGGGGAGTTCTTGTTTTAGGTATTCTTCGATCGCTTTGACATCGCGACGCTGGCGGTCGTTAACTAAGCTAACGGCCAAACCTTCGCGACCTGCTCGGCCAGTACGGCCAATGCGGTGTACATAAATTTCAGGGTCGCGGGGTAGGTCAAAGTTGATGACCATGCCGACTGCTTCAACATCTAGGCCTCGTGCCGCGACATCGGTGGCCACTAAAACATTGGCGCTGGCATTGGAAAAGCGCACCAAAGTTTGGTCGCGATCCTTTTGCTCCATGTCACCATTGAGTGCCAGGGCCGTCCAGCCTAAGCCGCTCAATGCTCGCGCCACATCGGTGGTTTGAATTTTGGTCGCACAGAATATAACCGTCGCCTCGGTGTCTTGCTGGCAAAGCAGGCGGTGGGCGGTGTTGATTTTGTCGTATTCATCATCAACCGCATAAGCTCGCTGTACAATTTGCTGCTGGGTGTGGCGGCTGGCAACTTGAATACGCTGAGGGTTTTTCTGGTAAGCGCGACTGATTTTTTCAATGCCCTCGGGATAGGTCGCCGAGAACAGCAGAGTTTGACGATCTGTTGGGCAATAGGATGCAATATCGGCTATCGACTCAGAAAAGCCCATATCTAACATACGGTCGGCTTCGTCAAAAATAAGGGTGTGCAGGTTTTCGAGGTTGAGCGAGCCCTTACGCAGGTGGTCTTGTATCCGCCCTGGTGTGCCGACGATGATGTGGGCACCATGCTCAAGCGAGCCAAGCTGAGGGCCAATAGAAACGCCGCCGCAGAGGGTTAAAATTTTAATATTGTGTACACCGCGGCCAAGGCGTCGTAGCTCTTTGGCAACCTGATCGGCTAGCTCACGAGTCGGGCACAGTACCATGGCTTGAATCCGAAACCGCTCAACTTTTAGTCTCTGTAACAAGGCAAGCCCGAAAGCTGCTGTCTTGCCGCTGCCGGTTTTCGCCTGGGCGATAAGGTCTTTACCTTCTAAGGCAGCGGGTAGGCACGCGGCCTGAATTTCGGTCATTTCTTGGTAGCCTAGGCCGTCCAAATTAGCGACAAGTTCGGGGCGCAATGCCAGGCTATTAAAAGCGGTGCTCATGTGGATTCCAGCTGGGTTATCTGTACAAATTTCGGGGACGCGACCTTAGCAGAATGGGGCATATGATGCGATGTTTTTTTGATCAATTAAGGGGTTTTTTGCAATAAAAGACCCAGTGGCGATTAAGTCGCCATAAATGGAGGATAGATGATGAATCGGTGGCTAATACATAGTCTCTTGGCTTTGTGATAACTATGGCATCATTTTGAGCTATAAGAGTGCGCGTTATTTGGCGTGAATAAGTAATCTAGGAGTTGGGATACATGCAGCAGGTTTCTGCTTCCACCATTATATACACCGCATTGGCACTATTCGCTTTTGCGGGTAACTCGGTCTTGTGCCGTTTGGCTCTGCAAGATCAGCTCATCGACGCCGCAAGCTTCACGGCTATTCGCTTGGTGTCTGGGGCCTGCGTTTTGTTCATCTTATTGAGTGTCGCTCGAGCAAAGACAAGGCCCGCTGATTCGGTGCGCTTAACACTCAGGGTCAAATGGCTCGGGCCGGTATCGCTCTTTGTTTATGCCGTGGCGTTTTCCTATGCCTATATATCTTTGGAAACGGGCATCGGTGCCTTAATTTTGTTCGCGTCGGTGCAGCTCTCTTTAGTCGCGATAAACCTATGGCAGGGCAAAACCCCACTGCCGCTTGAATGGTGTGGTATTGCTATCGCCTTTGGGGGCTTTGTGTACTTGGTGTATCCCACTTTGTCGCAGCCGTCTTTTTATGGCTTTGTATTAATGGTCGTCGCCGGTATCGCTTGGGGGTTTTATACTCTGGCCGGTCGTAACTCCACCGAACCGTTGACCGCGAGCAGTTTCAATTTTTCATACAGCGTGCCCCTATCGTTGCTGTTGCTGGTGTTTACCATTGCTCAAACCTCGCTCACCTTAGAGGGCATCGGCTTGGCGATTTTGACTGGCGGTTTAACCTCCGGTGTCGGCTATGCTTTATGGTACAAGGCACTGGAACAGCTATCTCTAACATTGGCCGGAGTGTTGCAATTATTGGTGCCAGTAATTGCGGCGGTGGGCGGTGTATTGTTTGCCGGGGAGGCCGTGAGCCAAGAGCTATTGTTTGGGGCGCTGTTGATTATCGGCGGCATCGCTTTAATGCTGTTGGCGCCAAGGCGTTTGTAGTAAACGAGGGAACAGCGGACTGAGAGTTCATCAAAGGCTGTGCTTAACCAAGCAAAGTGCGGCTAACTTTGTTATGTTAAACCTAGTGTACTTTGATTTTCCTGCTTGCTTTTATATTACGTAATTGTGCATAAAAAATAGCCAGTGTTGGCGCTAGTGGTTTCAAATTTAAGTACTATTAAATTTTTTTGTTTATAGGGTTGTTATGAAAAAGCTAAAAAACGAAAAAGAAATGGTCAAAAAGGCCCTGGAGATAGGGCTGGCGTATGTGGAGCGCCGCGGTACGGCGGAGTTTGAGCCGGGGGATTCCGCAAACGATAAGTTGTTATATATTTACCGTCTACTCGTTCACGATCGTTTGTTACAGCCAATTCCCGAAGACCAGGTGTCACAAAAATCAGTTCGCCATCGCTTGGCCATTTGGGCATCCAAGCAGCAGGCCGATGGCGATGCTGCTAAATAACAGCCTCTAAAGGCTAGCGAAAGTAAGGTACAGGCTTCTCCATGCTTAGCCCCATTGTTGATTATCATCAAGACGATGAAAACCATTGGGTGGCTAGGCTTGCCTGTGGTCACTTTCAACATGTGCGACACGACCCGCCGTGGGTGAATCGAGTTTGGGTCACGAGCCAAGAGGGGCGTGAGGCAAAGTTGGGCTTGGAGCTTTTTTGTAAAAAATGCGAGCGCAATGAGCCACCTGACTACACTCCTCTCAAAAATTAAACTTCCTAGGGCCTAACATGCGGTTTTTAGCATCCCCATTTATATTCTTATGTCTCCTTTTTAGTCAGCTAAGTTGGGCATCCACGCCCCAGGCTTGCCAGCAGCAGGGTGCATGGTTGCAGGTGTTGGGCTCTGGTGGGCCGGAGTTAAATGATGGCCGCGCTTCAACGTCGTATCTAATCTGGCTAAATGGTCAGGCCCGTTTGCTTATTGATACCGGTGCTGGCAGCCATCAAAACTTTGAAAAAATAAACGCTGACTTTAACCAGCTAACGGCAATTGTTTTTAGTCACCTGCATGTCGACCACAGTAACGACTTACCAGCTTATATAAAATCGTCTTTCTTTACCGGGCGTTCGCAAGATCTTTTTATTGCTGGGCCAGACGGCAATCATTTACTGCCCGCTACGGACGAATTTCTACAGCGTTTATTTGGCAAGCAGGGGGCGTGGCCGTATCTAAGCTCCCACTTAGATTCTTCTTCAAACGCTTATCAATTGGTGGCTAAGGTTCTGCCCAGCGCGACGAACGCTGTCCAAGCCGTAATTACCACCGCTGACTTTACGCTGTCGGGTATCGGTGTAAACCACGGCGCTTTGCCGGCAATCGCTTGGCGAGTTGATTTCAAGGCACTGAAGCGAAGCATTACCTTCAGTGGCGACATGAGTGGGAATCGTGATGGCTTAGAAAAAATAGCCGCCACAACTGATTTGTTGGTCGCCCATAACGCTGTGCCTGAATCAGCAAGCGGCGTTGCTCGTCGCTTGCATATGCCCCCAAGCCATATTGCCAAAATCGCTAAGCAAGCAGGAGCAGGGAGTTTGTTGTTATCCCACAGAATGCGTCGCACTAATGAGCAAACGGCAAGTGCACAGGAAACGATAGCCAAAATCTACACCGGTCCTGTTGAGTTTTCAGATGATCTGGGCTGTTATAAAATTTAAGGACAGATTAGGTTTAGGGCTTTAGGCTACGGTACGTTTCAATACTAAGGTCTACTAAGGTTTACATGGAGTTTTTTCACTGTGTTTACTAGATAGCATCGAGTAAAAATGGGAAGGGAAGATCATGCCTGAAAACAAGGACATTAAAGGTAAAGCCAAGCCGCCGCTCAAAAAAGTGTTTGCGATATTTCTGATCTCGCAGTGTGCCTTAGCCGCCGTAGCCTTATGGCTTGTCGATGAGAATCTGTGGGCGGAACAATCTCAAGAATATTCAATTTTATCGTCCTTGTTGTATGGTGTAGTGCTGGCAGTTGTAAACTGGGCGTTATTGTTCGTTGGCGTTAAAAATGTCCCACTCTTTGCCGACAAAACCCGCGAGATGTTGGCGCCCATTCGGCAGATTTTAATGAGTATGAAGGCTTGGCAGTTGGTGATTGTGGCCTTAATGGCGGGGGTGTCCGAAGAATTATTTTTCAGGGCGTTATTACAAAACTACACAGCGCAGTACTTGCCCGGGCTGATATCGATACTGCTGGTTTCTATAGTCTTCGGTTTGCTGCACGCCAGCTCCATGGCCTATTTTGTTTTTGCGTTTGTCATAAGCCTGATTTTTGGGATTGTTTATTTTGTTGAACCCGACATCGTCATGTTGGTGGTTTGGCATGGTGTCTATGATGTGATTGCGATGCTGGTCATTGTTTATCGCCCAACTTGGCTTGGTCTTGATGTGAGTGAAACAGAATTAGGTGAAGCAGGGCCGGGTGATTTTACAGCGTAGAGTTTTTAAGGAGAGAGGCCGCTGGCGTGGTAAACTGAATAGGGCTGGCGTGGTAAACTGAACTACACTAACGAAGTAGATCGAGCTAATTAGCGCGGTAAACTAAATTACGTCAGCGCAGTAACTTGAGCTACGCTGGCGTAATCTGATTTACGTTGTGTAAATAGTAAAGTCTTAAACGGGTGAGGGTTTACAAACGAACTTCGACACCTTGTGCGTGCATGAATTGTTTGGCCTCTGGTACGGTAAACTCACCAAAGTGAAAAATACTCGCCGCTAATACTGCGTCGGCCTTGCCTTGTTTTACCCCGTCGACTAAATGCTGCAAGGTGCCTACGCCGCCAGAGGCGATGACGGGTACGGACACTGCGTCGCTAATGGCGGAGGTTACGCCTAGGTCAAAACCGTTCTTCATACCGTCTTGATCCATGCTGGTCAGCAAAATTTCACCAGCACCATTGGCGGTCATTTTCTTTGCCCATTCGACAGCGTCAATCCCAGTCGCTTTGCGTCCGCCATGGGTGAAAATTTCCCAGCGTGGCGGCTGCCCTGGCTGGCTGACAGATTTAGCATCAATCGCAACTACAATACATTGTGAACCAAAGCGGTCGGCAGCTTCTTTAACAAAGTCAGGGTTAAAAACCGCTGCTGAGTTAATGCTGACTTTGTCCGCGCCGGCATTCAGCATGGTACGAATGTCATCGACAGTGCGAATACCACCGCCGACTGTTAGCGGAATAAATACTTCACTGGCAATTTTTTCAACCGTATGAACAGTGGTATCTCGGCCTTCATGGGTGGCTTTAATATCCAAAAAGGTAATTTCATCCGCGCCCTGTTCATTGTAGCGTTTGGATACTTCTACTGGGTCGCCGGCATCGCGGATATCAACAAACTGTACGCCTTTTACAACGCGGCCGTTTTCAACATCTAGGCAGGGAATAATTCGTTTGGCCAATGACATGGACGTTTCTCTTATAAAATAATGGAACGGCGTAATACACTTTGTGCAAGAGCACGATTTAAGCGTCGCAGTAATCCTGTGCTTCTTTCATGTTCAAAGAGCCTTCGTAAATTGCTCGGCCAGTAATCGCGCCACAAATACCTTGGTCAGCTACGGCTTTCAATGCACGAATGTCATCCATGTTAGTGATGCCGCCAGAAGCTACAACAGGAATCGAGGACGCTTGGGCCATTGCCACAGTCGCTTCAACGTTAACGCCCTGCATCATGCCGTCGCGGGCGATGTCGGTATAAATAATTGAGCTAACGCCATCTTTTTCAAAGTGTTTGGCTAAATCGGTCGCTTTAACTTCCGATACTTCGGCCCAGCCATCGGTTGCAACCAAGCCGTCTTTTGCGTCTAGGCCAACAATAATGTGGCCGGCAAACTGCTTGCACATTTGGGTTACAAAATCTGGATCTTTAACAGCCTTGGTGCCGATGATCACGTACTGGACTCCGGCGTTTAAGTAATAATCGATGGTGTCGGCGCTGCGGATGCCACCACCAATTTGAATCGGCAGCTCGGGGTAGGCTTTGGCAATCTCAGTAACGACCTTGCCATTAACGGGTTTGCCTTCGAAGGCACCGTTCAAGTCAACCAAGTGCAAACGGCGGCAGCCCTGCTCAACCCATTGTTGGGCCATGGCCGTTGGGTCGTCAGAAAAAACAGTCGAGTCGTCCATCAGGCCTTGGCGTAAACGTACGCAGTTGCCGTCTTTTAAATCAATGGCGGGAATAATTAACATTGCTATGGTCTCTTGTCTTGTTGGCGGTGAGCTACACGCGCCACTGCGTAAAGTTTTTTAATAGTTGTAGGCCGGCCGTGTGGCTTTTTTCTGGGTGAAACTGCACGGCGGCTAAGTTGTTCTTGATTAGCGCGACATCAAAATCTAAGCCGTAATGACAGCGGCCGATAACGGCATCGGCATTTTCGCTGCGGGCATAAAAGCTGTGCACAAAATAAAAGCGGCTATCGTTTTCGATGTTGTGCCACAGCGGGTGGTCGGCAACTTGTTGAACCTGGTTCCAGCCCATATGTGGCACTTTTAAGCGCTCGTTGCCATCGCTGGTAGTTTCGTGCAGATCTTTACCAAAAAACTTCACGGCGCCGGGCAGCTCGTTAATACAATCAACGCCGGAGTTTTCTTCGCTGTGAGTCATCAATGCCTGCATGCCAACGCAAATCCCTAAAACCGGTTTGCCGCTGGCAATTAATTGAGGGACCAGCTGATGAAAGTTAAGACGCTTGATTTCTGCCATGCAGTCGCGAATAGCGCCGACGCCTGGGAAAACCACCCGGTCGGCATTATTGATGTCAGCCGGGTTGCTGCTGACAAGCACATTCGCATCGGGGGCGGCGTGCTCAAGCGCGCTGGCAACCGAGTGAAGGTTACCCATACCGTAGTCGATAACGGCAATAGTTTGTTTGCTCATGATTTTGTTTTGCTTTTATTGGCTATGGCTTGGTGACGATATTTTTAAATGTTCGATTCAGTCCGAGCGAGTTCTTGGCGGTTAACGCGACAAGAATTCGCTTGGCTTGAGTTGGGTTTACAAGCTGCCCTTGGTGGATGGCATCATGCCAACCATGCGAGGGTCTTCTTCTAGTGCCATGCGCAAAGCGCGACCAAAGGCTTTGAAAACCGTTTCAATCTGGTGATGCGTATTGGCGCCACGCAAGCAATCAATATGCAGTGTTACTTGAGCATGGTTGATAAAACCGTGGAAAAACTCGCTGAACAATTCAGTGTCGAAGTTCCCGACTCTCTTTTGAGTGAAAGGGACCTTCATGACCAGACCTGGGCGACCTGAAAAATCGATAACCACTCGGCTCAAGGCTTCATCTAAAGGAACGTAGGCATGACCATAGCGGCGGATACCGCGTTTATCACCAGCGGCTTGGGCGAAGGCCTGGCCTAGAGTAATGCCGATGTCTTCAACCGTATGGTGATCGTCTATATGGGTATCACCTTGGCATTTGATATCGAGGTCAATTAAACCATGACGGGCGATCTGGTCCATCATGTGCTCTAAAAAGGGCACTCCGGTGTCGAACTGGCCCTTGCCGGTACCATCGAGGTTGATAGACACACTGATCTTAGTTTCTAAGGTGTCACGGTTGACGCTGGCGCAACGATCGGTCATTGCTGGTTCCTTTATAAATAAAATATCGAACAGGCTATGGCTTGGCAGGCCTCAAGGGCCAGCTCAAAAAGAGGCGCGATTATAGCCTTTTAAGGCCTTGGTCTCAAAGCGTGAAGCTCTATTGGTGAGTATATGGGCGGTTTCTCGGTGCATTTGAATCAGGCTTAGGTGGTGATGGTGCTTTACGCGGGTTGAATAAGTGTTATAACATAACTAATCTCAGTCATTGCTAAACAAGAGCGCCTTGTGCAATTTACCTTCCCACCATCTAGTTTTCGATCCGTCTGGCTGCTTTTGCTGGCCGGCGTTCTGCTGTGGGGACAGATAGCCAGCGCTCAGCATATTCATGCAGATTCTTCCAGCTCAAGCCATGAGTGCGTGAGTTGTCAGCAACTTAGTTCCGCTGAGCTGGCCGGTAGCCATGACGCCATAGTATTACCATTGTGTATCGCTGAGGTGACAGGCTCGGTCATTGCTAGCTTGACTATAACGGCTGCTTTCAAACATCTTCCGATCCGTGGCCCTCCTGCTGTCTAAGGTTCTATTTCTAATTTCTATCCAAACGCTTAACGCCGCTTAAAGTTTATGAGCTCTTGCTTATATCTTTGGTGAGTTAGAAAACGTTACCCCCCTCGTGTGGTGTTTTTCATCGAGCCCTAATGTTCAAGGCTTTGGTGTCGCTCGGATAGTAAAAAGAATAGACCCACTCCATTGCTCAAAATCACTGCCGAGATGGGTTCATCTCGACCGTTTTCGATTTTATGACGTCGCCGTCGTGCTGCTTACGCATTCGGCGATGCAGTCTTGTATTTGGAAGTAAACATGAAACAGCAGCCTTTATTTTTAGCCGTAGCGATTGCCGGAATAGTATCTAGCGCGAGTGTAAGCGCTAACTCTCTCAACGTGAAAGACCAAGCCTCAAAAGGCGCTCCCGCCCAAGATGAAGCCCGGCACGTTGCCCAGCACCAAGAGCATCGCCAGAGTATTGAAGAGGTTATTGTCAGTGCCTCACCGCTCGATAAAACCCACGCGAACAACGCTCGGCCTGCTGCGGTGCTTAGTGGTGATCAGCTGCGAAATCAAGCAGCGGCCACCTTGGGGGAAACCTTAAAATCTCAGTTGGGTGTCAGCAGCGCCTCTTTTGGGCCGGGTGTCGGTACTCCGGTTATCCGCGGGCAACAGGGTAATCGCGTTAAAGTGATGCAGGATAACCTCGGTACTTCCGATGCAGCCAATGCTTCTTCCGACCATGCCAATGCCGTGGAGGCCATGTTGGCCGAGCGAATCGAAGTGTTGCGAGGCCCGCAAACGTTACGCTATGGCAACGGCGCCATTGGCGGTGTTATTAATGTTATCGATAATCGAATTCCTAGCCGTGTACCACAAGAGCTTAATGGCAGTGTCGAAACCCGCCATAGCAATGTGAATGACGAAACCGCCACGGTTTTCAAGCTTGAAGGTGGCTCGGGCCAGCTAGCTTGGCATCTCGATGGTTTGTACCGCGATAGTAATAATGTGGATATTCCAGGCTTCGCCGATCAGCACGGGCTCGAGCATCCTGAAGAGACCAGCAATGGCTTTATTGCCAACACCGACAGCCAAAGTGAAAGCTGGACGGCAGGTATGGCTTGGATAGGCGACGCAAATAGCTTGGGCCTAAGTGTCAATAAGTTGAAGACCCAATACGGTATCCCAGCAGGCGCCCACACCCATGAGGGTGAAGATCATGAGGACGAAGATCATGATGAGCATGGGCATGAAGATGAAGACCACGATGATCACGAGGAAGAAATGCCTGAACTCGTGCGAATCGTGATGGAGCAAACCCGCTATGACCTCAAAGGTTTATTCGAACAGCCCATCGACGGCATTAAGCGTCTTAGCTTGCGTCTAGGTTTTGTCGATTATGAACATCAAGAAATTGAAGGCGGCGCGGTAGGTACTCAATTTTTGAGCGAGTCGAGCCAGGGGAGAGTCGAATTGGTGCACAACGATTGGCTGGATGGTGATGCACAAGGCGCCTTCGGCCTGCAGTTTATGGATAAAGACTTTTCGGCCATTGGCGATGAAGCTTTTATCCCAGCGAGCACCACTCGAAACATGGGCGCCTTTATTATTGAAGAATGGCAGCTCGGAAGTTGGGTGCTCGAGGCGGGCGCTCGACTCGAAAGCAATGAAGTCGAAGCCCAGGGCAAGCAAACCAATAAAACCAATACTCACGGTTTAAGTTTCGCGGCTCAATATCAGCTGGATGATCAGCAACAGTTTAATTGGATTCTAAGTCACTCCCAACGTGCACCCTCTGTGGAGGAGTTGTTTTCGGACGGCGTTCATGTCGCGACTCAAAGTTATGAGTTGGGTAACGATAACTTGAATGAAGAAACCAGTCACAACCTTGAATTTAACTATAAATTACACATGCCTTTAGGTAACGATTTTGTCGAGATCGATGCCAACGCTTTTTATAATGACATTGATGATTTTATCTACCGTGCCAATACCGGGCAGATACGCGAGGGCAGTACCTTGTTTCAATATCAGCAACAGGGCGCTGAGTTCAAGGGTTATGAATTGAAGGTAAGCTTCCCGATCTATCATCAAAATGGCGTGAGTTGGGATGCTCAGTTGTTTACTGATACGGTTCGAGCTCAGTTGGACTCTGGTGAAAACGTACCCCGTATCACGCCAAAAAGAATGGGCGCACAAATTGATTATCATGGTGAGCTTGGCGGCCATCCTCTCGATGCACAGCTGCGTTATAGCCGAGTCAGCAAGCAAGATAAGCCCGGTTTAAATGAAGAGCCGACCGATGCTTATAATCGTTTAGATGCACAGTTGAATTATCGAATTGATGCCGAGGGTGGGGAGTGGTTATTCTTTGCCCGCGGCGATAACTTGCTAGACGCTGATATTCGAAATGCAGCATCGTTTTTACGTGAGGTCGCTCCCGAAGCTGGGCGCGGTATAACGGTTGGTGGGCGGTATTCGTTTTAATTAACGTTTAAAGCGTTATAGTAATAAAAAAACGGCCCATGATATTGATATCATGGGCCGTTTTTTTAATAGCGAGTTTAGGTTTTTGGCCAGTAGCCGGTTTAGATTAAAACCTCGGTGTTTATGGCGGTAAAATCTAACTCATTAACAAGCTCGAATATCATGATACTAGGAAGTGACTGGTTTAATTCTGAAGGTGTTGACAATGAACTAACATCTACCGCGGTTGATTCTATTTCAGCGGTGTTGGCGTCAGGTTCTAAACCTTCGATCAAGTCTGTATTACTCATCGCGTTATGAATTGAATGATCAAACGGCTCAGCATTAAGCACATCGCTAATGTCCAGCGCTGTTTGATTGTCATCTTTGTGGGCTGAGATATTATTCACTTGGCCTGCTGAACTATTGGCGGCATTAATTTTTGAGTCTAAAGCTAATCCGCTGGTGGGCATATTAGCCGCAGTGTCGGAGGTATCAATGTTAATGATAACTGGAGTTTTGGGGTCCGTTAAATCAATTGAAAAGTTTGCTTTACTGCTGCTGCCATCGCTCGATAAAGCGGTGACCCCAATATTATAGCTACCTGCTAGGATATCGCTGGTGTCGATGGCGGTGCTGACAACACCGGTGAAGGCGTCTATGGTAAATAAATTTTCAGGGTTGCTGTGCAAAGAGTACGAAACCCGTACATTATCGGGGTCGACGGCGAGCGCGGTAATGTTAACAAGGCTACCGATGTCGCTGCCTCTCACAACGGTATTGTCGGCGTCGTTATTATCCGTTATTTCACTGATAGGCTCGCCAATGCTAAAAACTACTTCTCTGAAATCAAGTTCCTGACTGCCAAACGTGTTGGCGAGATCATCGATGAAGGTTCCGCCAGTTGGGCTAGTGTAGTTGGTGCTAATATCCACGAAGTTTAAGCCCGACTCGTCGATGTCTAAAAATGCATCGTTATCCGAATTTTTGTCGAGGTAGTCATCTATTTGGTCTAAGTCAGTATCAACAGTCGTTAGGCCTACAGATAGGCTTGCATCCTTGCTGTCACTTTGGTCGTAGGTGTCATTTAGGCCGTCTCCATCATTGTCGTAAAAATCTGAGCCATCGACGAAATCTCTTGAGTGTTGTGCTTCGATATTATCGGCTATGCCATCACCATCGCTGTCCAGGTCGAGCGAATTGATAATGTAGTCGCCATCATCATCGCCGCTGCCTTCGACAATATCGAGTATGCCGTCATTGTCGTCATCAATATCGATATCGTCTGTAATGCCATCGCGGTCGGTGTCGAGTAAAGGCTCGACGCTCTCTACCGTAAATGATTTTGTTATGCCCGGTACTGAGACGTTACCGGCGATATCGGTTTGTACGATGGTGATGTTATGTTCGCCAGCGGTAAGACTGCCGTCGATGAAAAATTCAAAGGTGCCGCTTTTGGGGGCTTCAACTTCGCCAATTTTTTCGCCGTTATCAAAAATTTCAATTTTCGCGTGGCGCTCTGATTTACCAATAATTCTGAGCTGTTGATCTTGCTCTACTGTCGAGGCCCATTCATCTCCAGCGAAAATACGGAATTTATCGATTGGTGCGGCGATAGTATCGACCGACACTGCATAGTTTTCGCTGGTTGAATTTAATTTTCCGTCTACGTCAAACTGACGAACTTTAAAGGCGTGGTTGGCATCCGCTAGGGTGTCGGTATCAAAGCTCCATTTTCCATCATCACCAACCACGGTGAGGCCGACGTACTTTTGTTTAATGTAAACTTTTATCGTGTGGCCAGCTTCACCATCACCCTTGATTGTTAGGGTGTTATCGTTGGTGCGGCGGGTGCCAAAATCTCCCATTTCAACTTCTGCGCTGTCATCAAACACAGCGGTGATGAGCGCTTCAGCTGCTGTCGGCGGCTCGATAATTTCAACGGTAAAACCTTTTACTTTACCAGGTTCAGAGACATTGCCGGCCAAGTCGGTTTGTACGATGGTGATATTATGTTCACCGCCGCTGAGCCCGCCGTCGATGGCGAATTCAAATTTACCGCTCTTGAGGGCTTCGACCTCACCAATCTTTTCACCGTTATCAAAAATCTCTATTTTGGAATAGCGCTCAGACTTACCCGCTATTTGAATCATTTGATGTTGGTCTACAGGGGAGCCTAGTTCTTGACCCGTGTCGATGCGAAAATTATTGATGGGGTCGATGATGGTATCGACGGTTACGGTAAAGTTTTCACTTTTGGTGCTGGTTTTACCATTGGCATCCACAGGCTGGATTCTAAAGTGGTGATTGCCCTCGGCGAGAGCGTCGGTAGAAAAGCTCCATTGTCCATTCTCGTCTGCGGTAGTGAGGCCGATGAAAACTCTTTTGTCGTACACCTTGATAGCTTGACCCGGCTCGCCAGTTCCCGAGAGTGTTAAGGTATCGTCAGTGGTACGGCGGCTGCCGTATTTACCCGTTGCGACGACAGAGTTGTCATCAGTGATGGATGTAATAAATGCGCTGGTGGAGATTTATTTCATTATCATGCCTTGGCTTCGTCGCAGTGATTGGGTGACCACTTTTCAATTTTATGCGCCAAGAGTATGTGTTTTTATTTTGAAGGCAATGGTGACTCGTGCAAATCAATCTTTATGATGAACGGGGCAATTCTAAAAAATAGTTAAAGCATGAACATTGATTTTTTTTCTAGTCCTTAGTTCTTAATCAGGTGTAGAGGCTGATTGTTTATTGAGCTCAAAAAGCGTACTTGAATGTGTTGAGTTGATTTTTAACAGTGGACTTTTTATTGGAAGACTTTTAATGGTGTGTTCTTTAGTTTGAGCCCGCGCAGCCGAAAACGGCTGCGCGATCCTCTTTACAGTTGGCTGCGCCCGCCGTCGACCACAAGGGTGTGACCGACCACAAAACTGGAGGAATCAGAACACAGCCAAACAATGGCATTGGCGACTTCTTGGCTGCTTGCCATACGCTTTAAGGGAATGTGCGCTTCGATTTCTTTTTGCCGAGCTTCTGGGTTCGGCGCGTTATTGATCTGCTGCTGTACCCGTGGCGTCAGCGTCGCACCCGGCGCCACCGAATTTATCCGAATGCCCTTGCTAATGTATTCTAGCGCCAGAGATTTAGTTAAGCCTTCGATGCCATGTTTCGCGGCGCTAAAAGCTGCGGCTCCAGGCGTGCCCATAATGCCGTTGATAGATGAGAGGTTGACGATACAGCCGCCGGACTTCATTAAGGAGATCTCCCTGTGCAGGCACAGCATTTGTGACCACAAGTCTGAGTCGATGGTTTCTTTGAGAAGTTGTGGTGCGACGCTGCCAAACAAACCATGGGACGCAACCGCCGGGGAGGCGTTATTAATAGCGATATCGAGGCGACCATACTGCTGTTTGATGCGCTTGAATAAAATATCGGTAGCGCTGTGATTATTGACGTCTGTAGCCAGAAACTCGACGTTGCTTTTTAGAATCGGATTGTCTGCAACGGCTTTGTCCCAATGTTTCTGAGTTCGGCCGCAGCAGATTACGCTAGCGCCCTGCTCAGCCAGTTGTATGACAGTCGCCAGGCCAATGCCTTGGCTGCCGCCGGTGACTAAGGCAATCTTGTCTTTAAAAGGAGCGTCGTTATTGTATTGAGTCATAGTCAAACCATAGTTAGATTAGTAGTCAGATAATATGATGAGAGTGATGCACCAGGCTTCAAACACTCGATTATCTAACTATAGTTCAATATTTAATGAAGGTTAAAAAATAGGCTGTAGGTGAATTACCACTAGCCTATTTTGACGCTGACCTATGATCCGGCAGCAATGTTGCGAGGCTGGCTCTGATTTTAGGTATGAGTTTAGGTATGAGTTTAGGTTTGATTTTAACGGGACACTTTAAGGGACTGGTTTAGACTCAACTTCTAAGCGCTGTTGTTGGCTGATGTATATCGCTTCACCGTCAACCTCTAAGGTAGCGCTGCTATGAATAACGATATCCCCTTGGTGATCAGGGTTGCGAATAAAGCGGTGCTCAAAGTCTAGGTGTTCATAAGGGGCAATATTCAGCGTTCTTTCGTGTACGCTGTCTTTCACCGCTGTAGAGGGCATGATTTCAATGCGCAAGGTGCCAGAGGTTTCACCAGAATAGGGCCCGCTAAGGCGCAGCTGGTTAATGAGGGTATTGTCTTCCAAGCGATTATTGTCGATCAGGGAAACGCCATCAAAGCCTGGTTGCTTAAGAGTTTGTTGCACTTCAAATGTTTTGCCTCTCCAGCTCACCAAGGCATTGATGCTTAATGGTTTCGTCCCAAAGTTGCCCTGCAGCTTGGCTAGCAATGGCAGCTCAAAAGTTTCTGCTCCCATTACATCAAGACGCTTAGAGCTAATGGTTTTGTCCTCCTGAACGAAGTCGACATTAATGTTGGCGCTTTGTTTACTTGGGTTGCCGACTCGTAATACGGTTTTACGGCGATCATGTCCGAGCTCGAGTGTAATGCCAGAGAGCTGTTTTAAAATTTTATCGTCACCGGTTTCAAACAAAGATTGCTGCAGGAGCTGAAGTTTTTGCAGGGCCTGTTGGTGTTTGGATTTATCCTCAAGTAACGGATACACCGAGCTCAAGCCTTGGGGATTTGATTTATCATCACAGATTGCAGTTTGGCTAAATAAGCAGGCTCTAAATACTCGTTGTAGCAAGGCCATTTCCGTAAATTCCCAAGGATTGGCAGCGCTGCTGTTCATTATGTTTGGTGCAGATGACTGTGAAGGTTGTATGGCCTGAAGATAGGGCGTGAGTTGATGACTTGCGCCGCTCGCCAATAAACTAATGGGCGAGTTGACTATGCTGTCGTGGCTGGCGCCATCGATCTCGATTATAAAACGCTGTTGGATAACGGGGCTGGTACTTGTGCTTGGCATAGATGCATCGTGGCTTAGCAGGTCGACAATTAATTTCTGACCTAGTAGCTGTAAATTAACACCAAGCTCAGCGTTACCAGACTGGTTTTGGGTTTGTAAATTATTTAACAGCGCCTCATTCAATGCAAAGGCTTGATAGTTTGGGCCGTCCCAAACGAGGTAGCGCCCTTCTTTTAACAGCAAGCTAAAGAAACGATCCTTGCTGTTATCAACCTCCCCCTGGAACGTTTGGTGGAACGTTTTATTTTCGGGATCTATTGTGAGTCCAAGGCCTAAGCCAACCTCGCCACGGGAGAGTTGTCCAGCCCTGAAATTAATTAATAAACCCAGCTGCGTGGTATCCGGCTGCCCTGTCCCTGTAATCAACGACGAATGCAGCGGTGCGGGGAAGTCAAAAAGGTGCTTGTCGATGGTTTGACTGGCGGGGCTTAGGTGAAGGTCCAAGCGAGGTTGATGTTTTTCTTCCTGGCTGCGAATCCAGTAGCGGTTGCCGTCTTGCTCCCACGGGCCGTAGGCTATGTAAAAACTAGGCTTGGCGCTTTTTACATACTGCTGGAATGCGGTTTCAAGTTGCTGCCAATTGGGGAAGATCTCCTTGAGCATTTTGTTAGCAGTGGGCAGAGTGTCTTTGCTGTGCGGGTTTGCGGCCATCAACTGATCACGAAACCAGGCAAAATATTGGCTGCGTTCGGTTTGGCTCAATAAGAAATGGATGATGAAAAAGTTAAGCCCGCGTTTTAAAGCTGGCTCGTCATTGATGGCCGCTATGCTGGGCTCGCCACCTTCATAAAATTGTTTTAGGCCCGACTGTAGATAATTCATTGGCGCTCTATCGCGAACCATCACGGCCAGTTGTTTGCGCTTTGGGTAATATACATGGCTGGCGATTGAGTCTGCCAGACCCTCGGTAATCCAGTTGGGTGCCCAGCTAGAATGGCCGCTCAGGGCCATATGAAAAGCATGCATGGTTTCGTGGATGACGATATAGCGTTGATGCTGTTCCCGTGAACTTGGGAAGCTGTAGCCCGCGCGATTGTAATACATGGTTTCGCCACCGGCATTTTTGTGTACCCCACGCCTGAATCCATCGTCGAGCATCGTACTGCGGGTACTGACTCGGCTCTTGCCATAAACCACGGCGATACGCTGGCGATCAATGTTGGCCGGCTCAGCACCAAACAGCTCAACGTAATGGGGGTAAGACATTTCTAATAGTTCTAAATAGAGTCTTACCTTGTCTTCTGGCAGGTCACTCTTGATGGCAAAATGTTTACTGACCCACCATTCATAGCCCGGGCTGTTGCTTATCTTGCCCTCACTATAAGTCAGAGGAATTTGCTGACCAGTTTTCACAATGTCGATATCGATAAGTTGGGAGACTCGGCCATTCACTTGAATCGAGGCTGCCATATCGGCAGGCTTTGGGATTGCACTAAGTCGGCTGGCCGATGATGATTCAGCGATGAACGATGGCGCTACTGGAGAGGCGTTGGACTGGGTAGTGCCTCCACAGGCCACCAAGCTGCACCCAAAGCCAAGGGCAAATAAGACATTAAGCTTGGAACAATTCAGACGTTGAAATAAGCTTTTTGGGGGTGGCAGTGTACGCATAGCGAGGCCTTACTTGTTTGGGTGGCTAATAATTGCTGATTATGGTCAAGATCTCTTGTCGAGCTAGTCATTGCCAATGGTCTTATTATATTTGCTTGGCGGCCTCAGAAAGGCATTCTTGACTATATTGTATATTTTATACAATATAGCTTTATATACAAATACAGCCTTATAAACAATAAAGCAATTCTGCGCGCTGTGATCAGTATCACAGGCTTGATGTGTAAGCTAAGGTCAAG